>Ga0255047_10001313_pt1 | contig 18309 bp, 13 predicted proteins | sample JV7_2_1_MG_FD_183640 | JGI IMG/M metagenome (GOLD analysis project Ga0255047, IMG submission 183640) | Seawater microbial communities from Jervis Inlet, British Columbia, Canada - JV7_2_1 | ecosystem: Environmental > Aquatic > Marine > Inlet | place: Canada: British Columbia | collected 2016-10-06 | reverse complement strand
AGGTGGTGGCATTGGTGTAGATTATTCTGTATACCGTGAGGAAGGTAGGGTGTTGTCAGGTACGGGTGGTCTTTCCTCTGGTCCTATACCTAAGATGCTAATGATCAACGAAATTGGCCGAAGGGTCATGCAGGGTGGTAGTCGTAGGTCAGCTATCTATGCCAGTATGAATTGGAAACATGCCGACATTGATAGGTTTCTTATTAGTAAAAACTGGTATGAGATGCCTGTTGGTAACACAGGTTTTACTATTGGTCAGGTTAAGGAACAAGACTTTAACTTTATTGCTCCATTAGATATGACTAACATTAGTGTTAACTATGATACAGAGTGGTTGCTTAACTATTGGGAGACAGGGGATGTTGGGAATACTTTTAAGCAGAATGTACGACAAGCCTTACAAACCGCCGAACCGGGATTCTCGTTTAACTTCTTTGATAAAGAAAATGAAACACTACGTAATGCATGTACTGAAGTAACTTCAGAAGATGATTCAGATGTTTGTAACTTAGGTTCAGTTAATCTTGGAAGGGTAGATACTCTAAAAGAGTTTAAAGATATTGTACACTTAGCTACTAAGTTTCTTATGTGTGGTACGCTTAAAGCCAAGCTACCTTATGATAAAGTTTATAAAGTACGAGAGAAGAATCGTAGGCTTGGTCTAGGTCTAATGGGTATGCATGAGTGGTTGATTAAGCGAGGTTCTAAGTATGAAGTTACTGATGAACTACACCAATGGTTAGGAGTCTATAAAGGAGTGACTGATGATACTTCTAAAAAGACTGCTGATGAAATGAATATCAGTAGTCCAGTAGCTAACCGTGCTATTGCACCTACAGGAAGCATTGGTATTCTTGCAGGTACAAGCACAGGAGTAGAACCAATCTTTGCTGTATCCTATAAGCGTAGGTATTTAAAAGGTGGTACACGATGGCACTACCAGTATGTAGTAGATAGTGCAGCACAGGAGTTAATTGATCTTTATGATACTAAACCAGATAACATTGAGTCTGCTCTTGATCTTGCAGGAGATTACAAAAGACGTATGAAGTTTCAAGCTGATGTTCAAGACTATGTAGATATGTCTATCTCCTCTACTATTAATCTACCATCATGGGGAAGTAAGCTGAACAATGAAGATACTGTTGTGGACTTTACTAATACTCTTGCCTCTTACGCACATCGCTTACGTGGCTTTACTGTATACCCTGATTCATGTCGTGGTGGGCAACCACTAACCTCAGTACCTTATGCTGAAGCTGTGGATAAGTTGGGTGAAGAGTTTGAAGAAGGTCTTGAGACACATGATATTTGTGATATCACAGGACATGGTGGGAGTTGTGGAGTATAATGCATACCTATTGTTGTTATAAAGAAGAACTTCCTATTGAACTATGTAAGGGATTAGTGAACATAGGGAGAGAGTTAAATAAAGAAGAGGCGAAAGTCTTTAAAGAAGGTGATGATATTAAGATGCAGGAAGTTAGGAATAATAAAATAGCATGGTTAGAAAATCCTGAACTGACTAGTATCCTTCAGTTGTACGTAGAGAAAGCTAACGAAGAAGCAGGATGGAACTTTAATGTAAATTGTTTTGAAACTCCTCAAGTTTCTTTCTATGGTAAAGGACAGTTCTATGATTGGCATATGGATACAGGAGTAGAATTACCTTCTGATCCTTTTGTAAGAAAGTTGTCTGTCAGCATTACCCTAGAAGATACTTTTAAAGGAGGAGACTTTCAGGTACAGGATTGGGTACATCCTCAAGCTAGTAAAAAATTCTCTACTCTCAAGGACATGAGGAAGGCAGGTAGCATCGCTGTCTTTCCTTCCTTTATGTTTCATAGAGTAACCAAAGTAAAAGAAGGTGAACGATCTTCTCTAGTCTGTTGGTTTAGAGGGGAAAAATTTACTTAATTTTTTTTCTTGACAACTATTTTATAGTGTAGTAGGATGTACACGGTACGACCAATGTGGTGTACCTAATTAACTCGCTTAACAAAGGAGACTATAATGAGTTTAGAAACTAAAGGAGATTATATAGCCTATCTAAATAGAAACGCTAAGACAATCCAAGACTATATGTTAGGGTTTGCTATGGACGATATGTTCAAACGGCTACCAAGCAACCTTGGTTCTTTTCCTCCCCATGACTTAGAGAAAAAGGATACGATGTATAAACTTACTCTAGCTGTCGCAGGATATTCTAAAGAAAATATAAATATTAAGGTGAAAGATAATTTACTTACTCTCGAAGGAGAGAGAGAAGAAAATAATAGAGAGAATTACATAGTAACAGGCATTGCTGGACGTAGGTTTCGCAAATCATTTTCTCTATCTGATACAATGGAAGTAAGAGATGCTGATCTAAAGGATGGTCTTCTTACTATAACATTTGAAGAGGTTGTACCGGAAGAAGAAAAACCTAAAGTAATTGAGATAAAATAATTATAACACTAGGGGTGCATCAAAGTAAGATGCATCCCTTTTTATAAGGATAAGAAACTAAGATGAGTAGTATACCTACTGTATATATAGGTTATGATCCTAAAGAAAAAGTTTACTGTGACGTTCTTGAGTACAGTATAAATAAACATGCTTCTTCTCCTGTTAATATTGTCAGGTTAAAGCAGGACAGTGTTAGGCGTACAGGTTTGTACTGGAGAACCATGATAATTAAAGATGGTCAACAGGTAGATTCATTCGATGAAAAACCTTTCTCAACTGAGTTTAGTTTCACACGTTTTCTTGTACCTTTTCTAAATGTACATCAAGGACATGCCTTATTTATGGACTGTGATATGTATATGAGAGACGATATAAATAAACTATTTAAACTCTTCTCTTATAGAGATTTTTCTGTAGCTTGTGTACATCATAAGTACCAGCCTAATGACAAATATAAAATGGATAACAAATTACAACAAACTTATTTTAGAAAGAACTGGTCAAGCTTTATGTTATTTAACTGTGGTAATCCAGAACTAAATGAACTAACTGTATCTGATGTGAACACTAGTAGCGGAGGATGGTTACACGGTATGCATTGGGCAGAAAAAGTATCTAGCATATCTGAAGAATGGAACTGGCTTGATGGTCATTCGCATGAAGACGTTGATCCTAAGTGTGTGCATTTTACAACAGGTGGACCAATGTTCAGGAACTGGGAAGGCAAGAGAGAAATAGATAATCACTATGCAAAAGAGTGGAACGAACTATATAATGAAATGAGTACACTACTAGCTAATCCTAGATATGTACCGGGAGAATGAACAATATGACTAATTTTGTAACATCGTTTAGTGGAAAGAACTACGATACTTATGCTAAGAGTATGCTTGAGTCAGTAGTAGAACACTGGGAAGAAGATTTAAAACTAGTAGCTTACTATGATTCATGTAGTGAAGAACAGATTGAAGAGTTTCCTAAGTCACCTCTTATTGAATATAGGGACTTAGATTTAGTAGAAGATCGTACTAATTATCTTGAGCGTATGAAGCACCATGATGGTACAGAGAACGGTCAGATGGAATATAACTGGCGTATGGATGCATTGAAGTGGTGTCATAAAGTCTATGCCTTGACTGACTACTTCATGGAGATTTCTGAAGAAGAAGTTAAGGGCGGTTGGTTAATCTGGATGGATGCAGATGTCATCACTCATAACAAACTTAATGAAGATACTCTCTTCAAAGCTTTCCCTAAAGACTCAGAGTTAGTACATCTAGGTAGAAAAGATATTGACTTTAGTGAGACAGGCTTCATTGGTTTTAATCTTGACTATCAAATGCCTCACTACTTTCTTGCAGACATTCGAGGATGCTATGACATTGGAGAAGTAATAGCGTATCGTGAATGGACTGATGCATTCATTATGACTAGGTTTATTAACATCTATGCAGCACATGGTATGAAGGTACATAACCTTACACCAGAAGCTAAAGGACTAGCTGTCTTTGAGCAGTCTAACCTAAATGAATTTATGATGCACTACAAAGGTAATCGTAAGAATGAAGTTATGTCTGAGCAAGGCTTTTCACAGGACGTAGTACTGCCTCGTTACGGACAGCTTGCTACGATGGTACGTGCTTATGAACCTGATAAGATTGTAGAGATTGGTACATGGAATGGTGGCAGGGCGATTGAGATGGCGCTTGCTTCTTTTGAAAAGAGGGATGACTTTCACTACATTGGTTTTGATTTGTTTGAAGAAGCTACTAATGAAACCGATAAGCTTGAACTAAATATTAAACAACACAATACTTATAAGGCAGTCTTTGATCGACTCACTGAGTTTGCAGAGAAGATGAAAGAGAAGGATAAAACATTTACCTTTAAACTACATAAGGGTAATTCTCGTGATACACTCAAGAAAGCTAAGAAAGAATTAAAGAAAATTCCTTTTGCTTTTATTGATGGTGGACATAGTGAAGACACAATCAAAAGTGATTACGATAATCTAAAGCATATCCCTGTCATTGTCTTCGATGACTTCTATTCTAAGGATCAGAATGGACACACAGTATCGCAAGAAAAGGTAGGAGTTAATAAGCTTATCCGTGATGAGATGGAAGGTAAGCGTATGCATGTGCTACCATCTCAAGATAAAGTATCTGGTGGTGGTCTTGTCCACCTAGCTGTACTGCTTAACAATGCAGACTTGCCAGACATTCCTATTGAACTAAGGCGTATCCCTATTATCGTACACCCTAAAGACTGTGTACCTAAAGACGATATTGTTGAAAACATCAATGCTAATCTAAATCTTATAGACAATTGGGATAGTGTACAACAGTACTACCCTCATTCAGAAGCTGCTATCATTGTTTCTGGTGGATCGTCCATTGACTTTGATAAGCTGAAAGAACTACAAGCAGAAACAAATGGTAAGATAATCTGTGTTAAGCATAGCTATCCTAAACTACTAGAGGCTGGCATAAAGCCTTGGGGTTGTGTTATACTTGATCCTCGTACTATTGATGGTGAGAGTACACATGGTATAGTTCGTAAAAGTTTGTTTGAAACTATTGATCCTTCAACTAAATTCTTTATAGCATCTATGACAGAACCTTCTGTCACTGAATATATTTTAGAACGAACATCTAATATATATGGATGGCACGCTTATTCTGAAGCTATTAAAAACAGAGTGAATAACAAAGCGGACTATCCTGAAGAGGAACAGATACAGATAAGTGATGACGTAACCTTTGTTACTGGTGGTACTTGTGCAGCTATGCGAGCGATTGGTATGTTCCATATCTTTGGGTTTAGACACTTCCATCTCTTTGGTTTTGATTGTTCTGTCCCTGAAGTATCTGAAGAAGAACAAAAAGAAACTCTCTTTGATGGTAAAACTAAGTACATGAAAGTAGAGATTAATGAAAAAGAATTTTGGACTACAGGAGAACTGTTAGCAATGGCACAAGATTGTGAACAGTTGTTTGATGCACCTCAAATAGATATGGGTGTAGAGTTTTATACTAAGCACGATACACTAGCTAACCAAGTCTATCTGACATCACGACATGGTAATAAAACTTACTATAATAATACATTTAAATCTTAAAGAAAGGAACTGATTATGCTAGAAACTTTAACAAGTAATATAGAGATTATCATCTCTACTCTTACAGGTATTATTGCTGTTGCTAGTATCTTTATTGCAGGTACACCTACCCCTAACCCTGATTCTATTCTAGGAAAAGTTTATAAGATCGTAGAACTACTAAGTCTTACAGTAGGCAAAGCAAAAGAAACAGGTAAGAAAGAAGTAGTAGTAGAAGAAGTACCTACTATTAAAGGTAAGACTGAGAAAGTAAAATAATGTTGTCTTTAGTTTCTTCTATCATTAGTTTCTTAGGTAAGATACTACCCTTATTGTTAGCCTTCAAAGCAGGTAAGGATAATGCAGAGAAGAAAGAACTAGAAACTGCAGTAGACAATGCAAAGGAAAGAAATAAAATTGAAAACAAAGTTGACAAGCTTTCTGATGATGATGTTTCTAAGCAGTTGCGGAAGCGTTGGAGGAGAGGCGGCATTCTGTAGTTGGTCATTCCCAATTCTAATCAGTGATGCTGACTCTCTCTCCAACGAAACTGCTAGACAAGTACTAAGCCATAATCTTACATGGGAAAAATTCTGTGACTAAAGAATTAAATCTTAAACAAGAAAAGTTTTGCCAAGCATACGTCCTGTATAGGAATGCTACTGAGTCAGCTAAGATCGCTGGTTACTCTGATGTGTCTGCACATACACAAGGGCATAGGCTAGTACAGCGTAATGATATACAAGAAAGAATTGAAGAGTTAGAAAAAGAATTAGAAACTAATATTGATGTCATCACTGAGATTGAGAATCAATATACTTATGCTAAAAATAATGGACATACCAACAGTGCAATTAAAGCTTTGGAAGTTTTGTCTAAGATTAGAACATCTAAGGATGACGACGTTCCTAAATCAATTGTAGAATTAGAGGATGAGATAGTAAGGAGTTTAGAAATACTAGGTGAAGAAAGATCATCTAAGATTTTTCTACAATGTGACTGGTTTAAGGAAGAACAAGAAGAAATTGAAGCCGTATAAAGACCCGTGAGTAGGGTTAAAGATAGGCTTGGCTACCCATGCTCCAAAAATATACTACTTCTTCTGTGTGATCTTCCTAGAGGCTTATGGAGGCATTGGCCTGTAAGGTGACGTTTTTAAGTATAAAAATAGAACAATCAGGTCAATCTTCGTTTTCTGTATAGTCCTTCTCCTTTGATACAGGCGGATGTTTGCCATTATGCATGTGCTGAATGGCCTTCACTTCTTCTTGAAGCTTAATTATTTGAGCATGTACTACTCCCTTACGTTTATGTTCTTTAGCTAAGTTATCAGGACTAAGAATATTAGAAAGTACACTAATCTGACTACGTAAAACAGCTACATTATTTTCTACTACATCCTGTTCTCTATTCAATTCATCTACGTAATCTTTTATCTCTTGTTGTGTTGACTTCAATGCAGTTACCTGTGCACGTACTAATGCCCATGCACCTGACAGAGATGCAACTACTGCACCTACTTGAAATAGAAACTGTGCATCCATTTGCATAATTAATCTACAGCTTTTTCTATTAAGTCTTCAACGGAATCTCTAAATTTTTTTCTAGTTTCATTAACTGCTGGAAGCATAGATAAAAATGGAACTAAATTAGTAAGTTCATTAGCCATAGCTTTCTCACTCTTAAAAGGTGCTGTTCCTAAATTAGCAATTTGACTAGCAGCAGGACCAAGAATTACCTCCCAGAAATTACTACCATATTTACCTGAATTACCTGCATCAATAACTAGTCCGGCTGGTCCTAAAATGTTTGTACTTTTAATACCTTTAGCAACTTGTTCAAAACCAGTAAGCTTATCAGTAGGACTTTTTTCTTTACCATATCTAATATCATCTTTCCATCCTTGGATATACATAGAAGCAGCTACAATTAAACTAAAAGTTATAGCATATTTTGCTATTTCTCCTGCTGGTAACCTGCCTTGAAAGAGAGGACGGAATATTTCTCTGTACATACGACCTACGATAGCATTAAAAAATGTAAACATAAATCCTTTAAGCTGCGCTACGAAAGCAAGATGTGGATTGCTCATCCATAAAGGACGATTTAATGCATTAGGTGCCATGATCAAATCATTCACAGTTTTAGATAATCCTTTTCTTATTACTTCTGGGTCAGTCTTTGATAAAGAAGGGTTTAACATCCAATCTTGTATAGATTGAGCATAAGGATTAATTATACCTTGTTCTTTTAATCTGGCTTGAGCATCTAAATACTCTCTTGTTCTTTGTTGAGGTTTAGATATACCATATTTATTTATTGTTTTTAAATCAGCAATCATCTGCATTCGAGTAGCTTGGAATGCCATGTCCCTACTTATTTGAGTAATGGTTGTTAGACCTACTGCTCTAAAAAATTTATTACCTACTTTACGAGAAATAGTTATACCTGATATATCACCCATACGATCAGCAAATGTAGCATCGAAACCTTGCATAATAGATTCAAATGCTTTCTCTGCTTGTCCTCTTTTTAACTTAGGAAAAGTAGTTCTTAACCCTCTCCTTAGTGCATTGTATAATGCTTGTATTGTACCAAACAAAGCATAGCGTGGACTAACTCTTGATAAAATAATTAAAGGTTCAACCAAAGCAGTAAGACCTACTAAGGGTAGAGTAGCCATATACTGATGAGTTAATATCCACTTCTGAAAAGATTCTATACCTCTATCATCCATAGATTTATAACGGCCTTGAGTAGCTTGGAAAATATCTTTTATTCTATTTATTTCTGATGGGTTAATGTACTGTCCTGTATCTTTATTACCTTCCTTAATAAGAATATTAGTATTCTCATTAATTATATCTGCCATTTCTTTAGCATTTATTTGTTTTACTGAATCTAATATATGTTTCATTATTATAGATTCAGCATTGCTTTCTAATGTATTTTTATCTCTAAGTATTTTTCTTTCTGTAGGAGTAAAGCTTCTATTCCTTTGGGAAGCTAGTGCAGATTCAGAAAGAGGTAGATTAGTATCTCTTTCTATATTTATTTCAATATCGCTATTAGGTAATGAACCATCATTTATTTCTATTTTAGCTACTAAATTATTAGCATCTTCTCTACTCATTCCTATATCTTTTACGAGAACATTTTTAAGATGTCGTCTTGCTCTTACACCTGTTTTAAATTGACCGGGAAAATAGTTAGGTTCATACTTTATAGGTATACCAGCATCTACTCTTTTTCCAAAAATACCTGTAGCTTTTGGTTTAAAAACTGTAGTACCTTTTAGTTGTTGTAGTTCAGGACTAGTCCGTACAACTTCATTTATAATTGTTGTTGATTCATTGGGAGATTGTTTAATACGTTCATTAATTTCCTGTAACTTATTTTGCACTATCTCGTTATTATTTAATGCATCATAGATTTTAGGATCAAGGGTGACTGAAGAAGTTGTATCTTCAAACATTTCAAGTTGAGTATCTTGTTGAGTACCGGAAGATAAAAAATCAATAATATCTGATTCTTTAATTTTAATAGTTTCTAAAGGTTTACCTGTTAATGGATCAGTTTCTATCTCACCTAAAATCTCTCTTAGTCTATTACCCAATTCAGCAATACCAGAAATAGTAGGTTCGATATTATTTTCCATATAGTTAATTAATTCTTTATCAATTTTTGCAGAGTAAGTCCTACTACCGGGAAACCTTACAGTCTTTCTAAAGCTATCAAATAACTCTTGTACCTCTTGAAGTTGAGGAGCAGCAGAATTTACATTATCTACATACCCTGAGATTGCTTGACCAATCTTTGCACCTTCAGGTGAACGTGTAAATAAATTAGATAAAGGTGATAAGGCAGTTCGGAAAGCACTAGAAGCAAGCCTAGCTGATGACATAGCTTTAGGATTACCTACAATATTTGTTAATTGAGATATTTCTGTTTCAGTATCTATGTTAGCATTTTCAGCTTGGTCTAACGCTTGATCTAATTCTGCCTGACGTATAGCTAAATCTCTATTAACCATTTGTGTTAAAAGAGTTGATGCACTACCTAATTGAAGACCACCCACTCCTCCAATTATAGCACTATCTAAAATTTTTATTTTAGCTTCTTCTGTACCATAAGGAAAAATACCTTTACCTGTAATAGTTCCGGGTACAGCATCTTCAAGAAAAGCTTGCCCTGCTTCAGTTCCTGTTTCTGCTACTGCACTAATAGTTCCTCGCGAAACAACTTGAGCGGCATTCTTGACTACTCTTTTAGCTACTGATTCTCCTACTTCTCCAGCTAAACCATCAACTACTGCTTTTACTCCTACAGCTTTTACTAGTTGATTAACTGCTACTCCCGCACCAAATCTTTCTAGTAGACCACCTACAACTCCTACTATATCTCCTGCTAACTGTGCTTGTTCTTCTGTACCGCCAAACTTTTTAGTTCTAAAATAGGCTGGACCAGACAGAGTAGCACCAGCAACTAATAAAGGTGCTACTAACATAGTTATAGTTCCTGCAAGAGGACTTACTACTCCTGCAGCTGTCGCTGCTCCTATAGTTCCTACAACCATAGCTGATCCACCTGCTGCTATAGCAGACGCATCTTTAGCTGCAAGCAATGCTCTTTCTAAAGCAGGTTTTATATCTCCTGTTTCCTCATAAATTTTAATAACCTCATCTATAGCTATAGAAGGAGATTGGTTTCTTAGAGGAGTACCATATATTTTAATATCTTCTTCTTGTTCTTTTACATCTTGCTTTCCCCACGCTTCTAACCAAGGTAAGTCAAATTTTTTTCCTTCTTTTATAGCTGTCTGTGCTATAGCTTTTTGTGTTTCATTAAATGCTCTATAAAAAGTATTTGACCAACTATCTGGATCACCTTCTACTTTATCACTTACATCATCACTTAGCATTAATGCACTGTTATCAGCAGATATGTATTCCTCTAATGAAGGAAAAGAAAGTGTATCATCACTTGATTTACTAGACGTAACTGTACTGTCACTTAGTTGTTCATCCATAAGTGAACTGTTATCTACAGCTATGTATTCCTCTAATGAAGGAAAAGCTATTTCTTTTTGTTGTTCAGACATACTAGTTATTTATTTTTTTTCATTTTGTTTATAAGTTTGATGTGCAGCTTTAAATGCAGCGTAGGTAGCTTTTTGTATCTTACGTTCCATATCTAATGGACCTGTCCAGTTGCCGTCCTTATCTCTTAACCCAAAAAATTCTTTTTTAAATGCTGCTTGAGCTACTGGATTATCTAATAAATTCGTTTGTCTCCATGTATCACTATTTGTTACCGCAAAATCTAAATCACCAAGTAATGTTTTTCTTATATTATCTGGCATATTTTGACTTCTATCCTCTACAACAGATAAATAAAATTCCGTAAATCGTGTGTCACCATCTTTTGTTGAAGGATCACCTGCAATTATTCCTAATGCTTTCTGTTGTTCCTTAATGCGTCGGCTAATGGCACTTTCTCTTTTCCATGTATTAGCATTAGTAGCTGCATTCATTCGCGCTGTACTTTCTTTTGCTTTAATATCTAGTTCAGCACCCTTCATTATTAAGCCAGCCTCTCTATCATCAAATCCCATCTTATCTTTCAAGGCTTTTCGATCTAAAGTATTTAAATTCATAGCTAATTGTTTTTGTTCAGCGTTTAGTTTACTCAGTCCTTTAATTAAATTAGAATCTTTCGCGCCTTTAGCGATTGCTTGCAATGCTGTTTGCCCTCCCGGTTGTGCAAGAATACTTAGGCCAGCTTCTAGGTATAGCAGACCTTCTTCTTTATCCCGGTTTGCCGCAGAATCAGTTAGATTCTTTCGTTGTTCAGCATTTAACTTATCTAATTCTGTCTTGTTAGCTAAAGTTTGTGCCTTACGATCATCAAGGAACTGATTTAAATTAGCATATAATCCTTCAGTAGCTGACTCACCGGAATTAGTAATAGCTGCTTGTAGTTTCCCTACAATTTTTGGGTCGTTTTTTGCATGTTGAGCAGCTGTAGCAGCAGCTTCAACTGATCCGCTGTTATTAGTATCTGTAATACTAGCTGTCTCTGCCACTTCTATTTCATCATTTCGTAAGTCGGGTGGGTTTGGTCCTGCTCCTAGTACAGCAGCTTCTCTTTCGGTTCGTGGTCCTTCTATAACCCTACCAAGATCGGCACTTGGTCTATTTAATCCTGCCTGTTGCTCATCTTCAGGAAAAGCAGTAGGCATAGCTTCTTTTACTTGAGCAGCTATATCTTTTACTCTTCCTCTTTCTAAAATTTCTTTCTCAATTGGACTTAGTTCTCCACGCTCGTATCTTTCACCCATCTTAGCATAAGTTTCCTCATCAGTTGATTTACCTGCCATTCTTCCTGTTAAAGGAGTATCTGTTGTACCTCGTTTAATAAATGAATCACTTACTAAATCATCTCTATCCTGACCTGCAGCATAACGAAGGTCTTGTACCACTTTATCTCGTGATGCCGCTGATTTTTCTAAACCTTTTTTAAATTCTTTAGGACTACCTGTAAGATAAGTTCCCAAATCGCTAAGATGCGATCCTATAGACTCACTAAAACTTTGATATGGTCTATCAGTAATATCTGTAACCTTTCCTATACCTTTTTTGATTGCTCTGGCTGCACTAGATAAATCTTCACTTAATGCAGACGGAGGTTCATATGTTCCTCTTTCAATGCTATGGGGTGCATCTCCCGGTGCTACTGTATTCCTACGTTCTTCTCTTTCTCCCCCCATTGGAAGATTCTTGGTTAATGAATCTCTTATTCTATATTCCAATGGTATTAAATTTCTACGTCTTTCTTGTTCTTTTTTTACTAATGATATAGAAAAATCTGTATTACCCCCAGCTTGTTGTAAGGCTGTATCTGACATATTGCTTAACATCTCAACTTGTGATACGCTACTACCATTTTTTAACCTAACTATACCACCATTAGCTAAATGCTTTAGTGCAAGTAGTCCACCCTTCTTAAAACCAAATGATCCTACATTGCCACCAAAGTTAGCTGGTTGTGCACCCATTCCCGGTGGAGTATTCATGCTGGCAAGCTTCTGTTGTCCTTGAGCAATAGCATTAGTTGCACCTAAAGCTAGTCCTTGAATTTGTTTTAGTTGTTCCTCTACAGTAGCTGCTTCTTGGTTATCTTGCCCACGAACAAACTGTTGACCTTGAGATAAAGGTTGACGTTCTACTTGAGTAAGAGGATCATTCTGTGCACGTTCAGAGATAGCTTCTGCCTGACTTTCTAGTACAGTTCCACCAGCAGGAAGACCACCTTCTGCTAGACCAACCAAGCCACCTTGAGCATTACCTCCAAAAGCTTTAAACGCTCCTATTCCAGCAGCACCTAGACCTGCAGCTTGCGACAAGAATGATGGTGCAGGTTGTTGGCTAGCTGAACGTTGTAACGTACTAGCAGGAATAGGTTGTGCATAACCACGAACAATAGACTGATAGTCTTGCAGAGTACGTTCAGGAAATGACCTACCAATTTCAAATTCTTGTGCAGCAATATCTATACCTGCTTGACCTAATGATTGTTTCTGTGCACCTACAGCCTCAAGTCCAGTAATTTCACGTAGCCGTTGTCCCGGTACTTGTGTACCTAATCCCATGAACTGTGTACCAGCTTGTCGTTCACGCTCACGCTGTTGTTGTAGTCGTGCTTGTGCATCTTCAAAGGCTGCTGCACTACCCCGTGTTTGGATGTCTCCTAATTGTTGTTGTAGATTACGTGCTTGTTCTGCTTCAAGAATAGCATGACGAGAACCACCAAATCCTCCTGCTTCTACAGCTTGTGCACCAATCTGTTGACGCTCTACATCACCTACTCTCTGTGCTTCTCGTTTTTGTATATCAATTACATTTTGAATAAAGGGATTTGAAAAGTCACTTACTGATTGAGCAGTTGGTGCTTGTGCACTAGCTTCAGTTAAGGCAGTTGCTCTATCATAGAAAGGCTGTCCTGCTCCTTGTAATCCTTGAATACCTTCAAAAGCAGTCTGTTGTTCTTCAGTAAAGTCAGCAAGGCGTGGACCTTGAAAAGGAACATAACCTTCTTCTTCTCTACGTTCTTGAATAGCTCTAGACTTCTCAAGAATATCAGTGATAAACGGTTTAAGTTCCTCTGGAATAGTGGCTTGTTGAGTAACAGTAGATGTAGCAGGAGGAGGAGGAGGTGGTGAACCACCACCACCAAACTGTACAAGATTAGTATTAGGATTAATTGTCCCTGAACCACCCATTGCACGTAAGACTGCCATCTCTTGCTTATTTACATGAGCAAGTTCAGTATCACCGTCAATACCTTTGCAAGCTAAGTCTTTATACAAAGTATTATACAGGCAAATCTTATCTGCAATTGTAAGTTCACTAACTAATTTATTCAAGTCCATCACTATATATCCCTTGTTATAACAGTGTAGTATTTTTTAAAGTTATATTTCTTAGTCATCTTTAACCAACCATCTCTAGCATAGCCTTCTATTCTTTTTATCCCTAACTCTCTTGCCCATTTAATTATAGGAGAGTCGTTACCCATTCCATAATCAAACCATTTCTTAATTGTGTGTGGCTTAGTACCAATGAAAGGCATGGACAAAGCTTTAAAGTTAGGATACTCTAGTATCTGAGTAATACATATTCCAAACATACCATCTTCTTCATCTGCTGCTACCCACAATTGTTGTTGACCATGTATGAGTGAGTAGTATATATCTTCTATATTTCTTTCTCCCATACTTCTATCTAATGGTTTTTGTATAAAATCTTTAACGTAAGGCCAAGTAACTTCTATGCAATTAGTTTCTATTTTTATTAAATTCATTTACTCAAATATTGTAGGGATTGGTGATAAGATGCCGTTGGTCCATATTTGGTAGCATTGGGTTAGGTTGCATATTTACAGGAAGCTGATTAGTAGGTTGAACAGGAGGTGGTGCAGTACCTAAACTAGGATTTTTAGTACGAGTAGGAGGAGGAGTAGCTGGATATAAAGATGTAGTTGGTACACCCATACTAGCTAAACCACCATCATCACTAATATCAATATTAATAGTTTCTGGTGGTGACATATATGGAGTTTGACCAGCAGCATTAGTAGGTACAGCAGGAGGCACGAAAGGCATCTTTCCTCCAGAAGGTGCAGGAATACTAACTGGAGAAGGAGGTGGTGGTGTAGGCATTCCTTGCATAGGTGGTCTAGTAGCTACCGCTGGCAAAGAAGAAGGAGGAGTAGGTACTGATGGCACAGGACTAGGAAGACCAGTAAAGCTAGGTGGTACAGCAGGTGCAGGGGAAGCACTAGGCGCACCTGCAGGGTTACCTGTCTTACCTCCTAGTCCATAATTATTAGCATAATTATTAACAGGAAAAGAACTAGAAGACGCCAACTGACCTTGTTGCTCCGCTGTTCTTGCTAACTGTGTACTGCCTAATGTTGACTGACCCATTTACTTTTCCTCTAACATTTTATTTAATACCGTAGCTGTTTTATTAAAACCATATTTACTTAATATTTTTACAAAACCATCTCGTACAATAGTTTCTATTCTAACACAATTTTGTTCTTTAGCATATTTTAGAATAGGAGAATCTTTATTCCAACATTTATCTACCCACTCTTTAACTTTAAACCCTTCACCACCTACTAAAATAATCTGGTATACTTTTTGCATAGGATAAATTATAATCTGTGCAGTGCAGACTGTAATAATTTTATTATCTGTATCCTTTACAATCCATAAATCTTGATGTCCTTCTGCTAAATAAGAATATATATGTTCTACTTCCAGTTCACCAAAACTTCTATCTAAAGGTTTTTTAAGTAAGTCTGATACATAAGGCCATATAAAAGGTACAAGGTCCGTGTCTATTTTAATAATTTTCATTTATACTAACTGTGATAGTCCTTGTTGTGGATTCATTTGTTTCTGTTGCTCAGGTGTACCAAAGGACTGTTGTCTAATACCCTTCATAAAATGATCTAGCTGCTCTGCTCCTGCATTGGAAGAACCATTGCCTAGCATAGCTACTACATCAGCAGGTATAACATATTCATCCCTACTTAGCAACGCTTTATCAGGATTATTACCCTCTACTTCAAAGAGTATTTCGTCGGACATACCATCACCTTGACCTATCACCTGTCCTTCATAGTATTGACCTGTGCTTCCTCCTTGTGCATAGTACTGACCAATCCCTCCTCCTGCTGAACGCTGAATAAAATTAGGAAGTAGTTGTTTAACTGTTTCTAATAATGAATCGGTAGAAGTTTTATCTCCTTCACTATCCATTCTTACAGGGTTAGGTATATCAGGTGAATCACTTAATGCTATTTGTTGACCAGCATAAATTTTATCTGGATCAGATATATTACTTAAATTAGCTTTCATAATATCATCTACAGATATGCCTGATTGAGCAGCTAACTGACTTAAAGTATCTCCTTGTTGTACAGTATATTTCTTATCTGAGCGAGTATCTTTAGTAATTTTTTCTTGAGGTAAAGAAGCTAATTCACTAATACTTTCTAAACCTGACTGTTCCATATCAGGTACACCCATTTTAGTTATAAATATTTTCTTCGCTCTTTCTGCTGTAGGTTTATCTTTTTGGCCTTGAGTATGATGGAAAATACTATAAGCATCTATCATAGCTTGTTGATCACCGACAGCAATTTTACTTAAATATTTATCACTTCCTGTTTGTTTATTCATATTTCCCCAGAACAATTCTCGTTCTTGTTCAGGAGTTAAAGATAATATATTTTTTTCTAAATCTTCTGTACTCTTAATAGAGTTTTTATTTAAAGTATTTAACCATTCAGGAATATCTTGTCCCATATCTTTATAAGAAGACAAGGTTCTATTTACAGCAGTTTTTACTGAACCATGCTTACCTTTTTCTGCATTAGGATCAACCTTAGTTAACCATTGGAAATTTCCTCTGGCACTACTTTTTTTATTAATTCGATCTTCTCCTCCACGACTTTCTATTTCTTCTGTTTTATCAGCAAATTCTAAGAAAGGAGAGTAATCTTCTACGTTTAGTCTTTTCATTATTGCTTGTAAAGATATAGGTAGTGTAGGCATTTTAGGTTGCCCACCATCATTAAACCCAACAGTACTCCCAGAGTTATAACGAGGATAATTTGCATTCAGCATACCTCCTTCATTTAAACCTGTTAATCCAGTAGTTCCTTTTTGTTGTTCTTCTTTTTGTTTCTCTCCAGTAATCCTGTTCATTGCCATCATTAAACCTCTGGCAAAAGAATTAGCTTGTAGTCCTGTATCAGGTGGAAGACCAGTAGGCGGTCCACCTTCACGTGGCATACCTCCTCTATTCAATCCTACTAAACCACCTTGATTAACGAACCTATGTGGTGAGAAAGGTTGGAATTGTGTATCCCCTGCTCCACGTAACATACGTTCTTGTATCTCTTCAAATGTTTCTGCTCTGGGTCTACCTCCTACCAATGTTCTTTCTCTTGGAGTATAAGGTGTAGAGAAGCTAGATTCTATATCGTCACCTTCTGGTGGGATATAAGGATCAGAAGTAAGCATTGCACCTGCTACAGGAAGACCTATACCCGTTGCCATTGCAGCAGGATTGTTACCAAAAGCTTGGAACTTTTCCATTATAGAAGCATCAGGTGGACGAATACCTTGTTCAATTAATTCAGTTCTAGTAAAACTATCTGTAGGACTAATATCTAGTTTACCTGCCGTTCTATTTATAAAACCTTGCTCATAAGATTTACCTACTGTTTCAGGATCAATTCTTCCTAGCGTACCTGTTTCTCCTTGTAAAGCATAAGTAGGTTCTGCATTAAAAGGTGCATTAGAAAGTTGTTGTGCAGCATTCATTGGTTGACCACCAAGGGTCGAAGGTATGGTATCAGCAGTAATATTATACATATCATTTAAACTAGATGCTGATGTTCCAGATGGTAATGCACTAGGATTAGAAATTCCAGTTATACTACTTAAATCTGATGCTTGATTTAATGCTGCACCACTATCATACATGCCCATATTTATTCCCGGTTCAGCCATAGGGAAATTAGTAACCAAGCTACCGTCTCTTATTACATTAGCTGGATTAGCATTAAGATAAGCAATTTGATCTACTGCGGGCATATAACTTCCCATACCCATACCGCCATATGCTGCTGCTTGCGCGGCATTTGTAGCACCTTGTACTCCTGCAGAACCTGCTAATCCAGTTCCTGCTGTTGTTAAAGGTTGACTAACCATTTGTCCTGCACTAGCAAGTCCTACATCAGCGGCTACACCGCCACCACCAGCACCAATACCACCAGCAGCTTCTGCACCAAAGGAAGGACCACCACCTGCAATGGCACCACCACCAAAGGTCATAAAGCCACTAAGTAGAGATTGTTCTAAACTATTACCCATAGCCATGCTAGTACCAAAGGTAGCTAAACCACCCAGACCTGCCGCCACCAATGGTGCCATTGTACCACCAGAGGCAATCGTAACTGCAGTACCTACTAATGCCGGTATTATAGATTTAAAATTAAATGCTTCAGGTAATCCTGTATCTGGATTAATTGTTAACTTGCCTAAAGAAGATAAACCTTGTAGTTCATCATCCCTAACATGGAGTAGATGTGTATCTCCAAACCTACCTTTTTCTTCTAACTCTCGTGCTATATCAGCATAAGGAGGTTTTTCTGGTTGCAACATACCACCTTCTGCTCTA
>Ga0255047_10001312_pt1 | contig 18325 bp, 21 predicted proteins | sample JV7_2_1_MG_FD_183640 | JGI IMG/M metagenome (GOLD analysis project Ga0255047, IMG submission 183640) | Seawater microbial communities from Jervis Inlet, British Columbia, Canada - JV7_2_1 | ecosystem: Environmental > Aquatic > Marine > Inlet | place: Canada: British Columbia | collected 2016-10-06 | reverse complement strand
GGATAATTACGCTATTCAATGGGCTTCTCAAAGAGGGTATACGGAAATCGTAAAGTTGTTGTTAGCTGATAAAAGGGTTGACCCTACTGCTCAGGATAATTTAGCTATTCATTGGGCTTCTAGTAACGGACGCATTGACGTTGTAAAGTTATTGCTAGCCGATGATAGAGTTGACCCTACTGCTAAGGATAATCAAGCTGTTAGGTGGGCTTCTATGGAAGGGTATACGGAAATCGTAAAGTTGTTGTTATCCGATAAAAGGGTTGACCCTAGTGCTAGGGATAATCACGCTATTCGTTGGGCTTCTGCTAACGGACATACGGAAACCGTAAAGCTGTTGTTATCCGATGATAGGGTAGACCCTAGTGCTGACGATAATGAGGTTATTCGTCATACTTCTCAAGAAGGGCATAAGGAAGTTGTAAAGTTGTTGTTAGCCGACAAAAGGGTTGACCCTAGTGCTAACGATAATTGCGCTATTCGGTGGGCTTCTCAAGAAGGATATGCGGAAGTTGTAAAGTTGTTATTGACCGACAAAAGGGTTGACCCTACTGCTAGGGATAATTACGCTATTCGAAACGCTTCTGAAGGAGGATACACGGAAATCGTAAAGTTGTTGCTAGCCGATGATAGGGTTGACCCTAAAGTAATCATAACCAACTTCATAAACTTTGGTCCTTTGGAGAAAAAAATTGAAATAATTGATCTGGTGATTGATGCTATAAAAAGAGAGAGAGCTAATGACTAAACAATATGAATTTGAACAGGCTATCAGGGAAGGGAACGTAGAAGCCGTAAAGCTGTTGTTAGCAGATAAAAGGGTTGACCCTGGTGCTGCGAAGAATTGGGCTATTGGATGGGCTTCTAGTTACGGAGATACTGAAATTGTAAAGTTGTTGTTAACTGACGATAGGGTCGACCCTACCAATGGGGATAATTACGCTATTCGTTTGGCTTCCCGTAAAGGGTATTTGGATATTGTAAAACTATTGGAACAAGTCGTGAAGGAGAGAGACACAATGACTAATAATCTTGGTAAGAAATTGAAGAAACATAGAATCGAGAAATGGTTTTCTTTGGATAAATTGGCAAAACTTACTGAATCCAGCAAAAGTTATTTGTGGGAATTAGAGAACTGTGACACACTAAAGCCATCCGCAGAGAAGTTGACTGTGATTGCTCAAGCATTGGGGGTAACCACAGACTATCTACTTGATGACAAGGCTATAGCGGATGGAGCTGTACTGCAAGAAGCCTTCTTCCGTAAATTCAACCAACTTAAAGAGGGTGACAAGCAAAAGATTGAACAAATGATTGAAGCTTGGGGGGAATGACTGAACAAGATGAAAGGTGACCTGATTCTATTGAATAAAAAGTTAACGGCTATAAAATTGAAGTTACAGGACACACCTGAACCTTGTGGGGGTAAGTTGACATATGTAAAGTTGAAATGTGAACAGTTTATAAATAAACTTTCATTGTGGTAATCCAATTAGTTTTTGCAATTTAATTGTTTATAACCCTTCTAAAAAGGTGTATATAGGTGCTGTTAAATTGTTAAAACATAAGGAGGATTTACACTATGGTTACAGAAAGTGAATTTTACAACATGTATTTTCATCAGGTGTGTGTTAGGGGTGATTCGGAAAGACTTAAACAATTGATTATTCACCCGAAATATGACCCCACGTACAGCAATAACATTGCTATAGGTGGTGCGTGTGTGAACGGACACAAAGAAGTTATAGAAATATTATTAAAAGATGGGCGTTGTGACCCCTCAGTCTGTAAAGGTGAAATTCTTCGCACAGCGTCTGAGAGAGGTTATACGGAAGTTGTAGAACTATTGGAACAGTCTATAAAGGAGAGAAGTAATGACTAAACAAGATGAAACTTCAGCAGAAGAATTGATGAATTGCGGTAGGTCTATTTATGGCAACTTCGATACTAACGCTAAAATTACCCAAAAATTGATTGGAGTGTTGTCCACGGCTCCGAATTATAGTAGTTTAGGAGATGTTCATAAAGAGTGTTTGCATATGATATGCTGTAAAATGTCAAGGATGGTGTGCGGTGATGCAAACCACATGGACAACCCTAAGGACATTGCAGGATATGCGTCGTTATTGTTGCGTCATTTGGAAAAATGAAGGAAAATGTTGGAATCGGAAATTGAAAAGAAAGTTTGTGAGTACGCTAAAAGTCAAGGTTGGTTAACTTTCAAATTCACTTCACCGGGCAATAGGCATGTTCCTGATAGGATTTTCATAAAAGATAGTGCCGTATTCTTTGTTGAATTTAAACGTAAAAATCTATGTCCCACTAAAGCACAACATCAACTAGCGTGTAAAATACGTTCCCACAATATCGAGGTCTATGTTGTGGATTGTTTTGATAGTGGTAAGGAATTGATTCACAGTTTCACCGCGTAACCCATGACCGTACAAAATAGGTACAACTATGTTAGATCGATGTGACTTGTGGGAATACCAAAATCAGGCTGTGAATTTTATAAAAACTAAGAATAATTGTTTATTGATGTTAGATATGGGGTTAGGTAAAACTGCAATATCCCTGACGGTCGCCCACGACTACCTGAATGATTTATTTGTTTCTAACGTATTGATTATAGCACCTCTGAGAGTGGCTAACACTGTGTGGAAACAAGAAAGTCAGAAGTGGAAACACCTGAGAGATTTGGATATAACCATATGTACAGGTTCACATCAAGAAAGGGTGACCTTATTAAACACCCCTTCCGACATTCATATAATAAATGTCGATAACGTGACGTGGTTGGTAGATAACGTTCCTTGGAGATGGGACATGTTAATCATAGACGAATCGTCAAAATTCAAAGGGTACAATTCAAAAAGATTCAAATCTCTAAAAAAGGTCTGTGGTGATTTGAAATCTGTGGTAGAACTCACAGGCACACCCTTACCTAACGGTTATATGGACTTGTGGAGTCAGATATATCTGATTGATAGGGGGGCAAGGTTGGGTAGAAATATTACTATTTATAGAAACAGATACTTTTATCAAGAAAGTTGGAACAAGTATAGTTACAACTTAAAAAGTGACTCCGAGAACAAAATTAAAAATTCTATAAAGGACGTGTGCATCACTATGAAGGCTAAGGATTACTTGGATGTACCCAGCAAGATAGATGTGACTAAGTTTATAGACTTACCTAAAGAGGTGGTGAAACAATATAAACATTTGGAAAAAGAATTTATATTACTGATAAATAAAGTTACCATAGAAGTGCCTACAGCTGCCACCTTAGCCAACAAGTTGTTACAGTTATGCAATGGTACGTTGTATGATTCTGAGAAAAACACTCACACACTACACGATTGTAAAATAGACGTTCTTAGGGACATCGTAGAGCAAAACCCCAATGAAAACTTGTTAGTTGCTTACAACTATAAGAGTGATTTACACAGAATAAGAAACGCTTTCCCCAGCAGTGTGGTTTTGGATAAAAAGGGTGACGAACTTTTGCGATGGAACGCTGGAAAAATAAAAATGCTCTTGGCACATCCTGCAAGTGCTGGTTACGGTCTCAATGCTCAAGAGGGTGGTCATACCGTCGTTTGGTTCGGTTTAAATTGGTCACTTGAATTGTACCAACAATTTAACGCTCGGATACATCGACAAGGACAAGATAAACCTGTCAAGATAATTCACATAGTGTGTAGGAATACCATAGATGAAACCGTTTTAAAGGCTATAGGCGACAAGTCTAAAACTCAAAAGGAATTATTAGATTATTTGAAGTTGAAGAAATGATAGATATAACCTATTTACATATATGTAAATGTATGTTACTATATGTAAATGTATGTTACTATATGTAAATGACTCAGGAAGGTAGTATATTATGGATATCGAATCAATAAAGGAATATGTTAAAGATTGTAACTGGCCAATATCATCGGAAGTGTTGGGTGATTTTGAAGAATTTCCACCCATGTTTAGAAATATGGGTAACTTTATAGCTGAAGAAATGGATCTTAACGCTCAACATGATGAAGCGTGTAAACTTAGAAGTATGCTTGACGGATAAACAACCGCGAAGGTCTCAGGTCTTGCAGTTGTTTATCCTGGACACTTATCATCTCACATCACTGATCGGATTGCAACCTTTCGTTTACAAAATCGTAGTAGAATTTGTCTTTTTCATACTTCCTTCTAAGTCTGTCGAAATCGTCCACAACTTCATCGGAAGTTTCTATCTGAAGTTCGCACGCCTTTAACCATTCAGCACCCTCATAGCTGAACGCAAAAGGTTCTGTGACATATTGAGGGTTCACACCTCTAGTTGTCTTTTGACATCCTGTTAACAGAGTCTGAAACACTGTGAGACCTATCGTTATTATCAATATTTTCATACGCATAATAAAGCTTCTTTATGTTGGAAATTTCAAACTGCTTATCTTTTATTATTGTATCTAAATTGGATAATCTTTCTTTTAGGAGTCCTATTTTACTATACGACCTCAGTAATAGAACTCCCAAAGTTATAGAAATACAATAAGATATTGCAGTTATTATCATTTTTTACTCGACACCAAAGACGAAAGGGCCCCCAAACTTTTTAACCCCGACCTACCCAAAACATAACCTAGAGCGATGTTAACTAAATTCTCCACCGATGTGGCATCTAATTCGAATCCTATCAAGTCCACAGCACCTATGACCACCATGGAAATAATAGTTACCCAAAATTCACTTGTATTTATACCCGACTTCTTGGAAGTCTCTTTAACAGGTTCTTTAGTCATACTTGAATACTCCTTAGTTAAAAATAACCGAACTTTTCGTTATGAAATGTTCTTCTTCACCTTTCCCTTCTTCAGTGTTGTAGTATTTTTTCCAATATCTGCCCATACCGTCAATGTCATTCATCTTTGGTAGGGGTTCTCGTACTCTTAAGTAGTGGATTCTTGCCATCACTGTGGCATATTTCAAGTTCCATATCATATTGTTTGCGGTACAGTTCATATCAATTTCAGACACCTTATCCGCCAAGTCATTTCTGTAAGTTATGTAATTTCCCCATATGTCATCGTGGGTTTCTGGTTCCATTTGAAATAGTCCTAATGCAGGACCTTTCAATTGCTTCACATACTGCAAACCACTTTCGGTTAGTGCGGTAGCTACTAGTAATTGTACAGCTTCCAAAGAATACAACCCCAATTCTTTCAAAGTTGGCTCTACTATGTATTTTCCAAACTGATCTATATTCATACCACATTACGCTTATATTTCAACACGTTGTTCACGTTGTTCACGTTTTCTTGTGGTTCAACGTTTTCATTTTTATCACTTATTCCTGTAACGATACTCTTGCAAATCAATTTGAATTGCCGTAACACAGTGTCCAACTCTTTATCTAAAGACCTATCATATCTTTTCACAGTCACCTCTTTGTTCTATCCTTCACTATTTCCAATATAGGTACCATTTCTTTTAACGTGTCTATAATTTGCAATTTAAAACGGGCGTCTGACTCCCACGATGTCCGCCTATCCTTTTTCTCACATACGTACATCTTAAACCATACCACATTAGAAAAGAATAGTAAAACCGATATTAACCCCGTTTCAGTAAACAACACTTCAATCAATTTTAAAAAGTAAGTTTCCATTTTGAAATTCAATTACGTTTGTGGGAAAGGGCTCACGGGGTCTGGGATTGGTTCAACCTCGCCAACAAGTGGGATAGTTGATGATTCATTGACTGGTGGTGTAGGGTAAGTTGTTAAATCTGGGTCGTCACCCTCTGATATAGTGGTTGGTAAGTCTCTTAACAGCTGTCGGTATTCCGCCCATTCAACTATCTTTTCAGGTGTTAGAGGTGAATCGGCGTTTTGAGTCCAATCGCTGAAGTGTAACAAGTCATTTCTCACACTTCTAACCCTAAATAAAGCCCTTTCCCACTCTTGTAAATTTTCTTCAGGTGATTTATCTAATATTTCTCGGTCTATTAAAACTTCACTTCCCACAACAGTGTATATCTCTGCACCGTACTTTTCACCTTTAGATGTGGGTACTTTACGGTCAACTACTCTGTACAACCCTTTTTCATTCAAATATCCCTCAGAAACCTGTTGAATGGAGCCAGTGGAAGTACCGTCGTCAAAAACGTAACCCCCACCCCTTATATTCTTCACTTCAACAACGTTACCGTCTACGACTTTGGCGTATAGCATAATACCATCCTTTTATACTATTATTAATTAATTTTCATTCAATGTAAAACATTATTTTCACATTGAATGAAAATTAATTAGCTGGGTATGTTCGTTGATAAACTCATACCGTTATCTATCCAAGATTGACTTAATATGTCATCTCGAACTTTCACATCATTCAAAGCCCACGGTGCGGAATATATGGACGGTAACCTTGATATATCTTTTGGACTACCTGAGTTTGAAATTTCGGAAGCTGTAGGTAAATCTCCAGAAAAGAAAGTAGTTTGATAAATTTCGCCTCGAACTTGTTGACTGCCAGCCTCACTACCAATATACACATCGTTAGCACTTAGCTCAATATCAGCGTTCAACGCTGGTTGTGTATTTGTGGCAAAACTAACGACTCGGACACCATCCACCCAAAGTTGCATCCTGTCCGAGGCTGTCACTTGTGTTGTATCAATCAATACTAATATTTCATAGAAACTTGTCAACGACGTGTAGGTTATGTTAGTCACAAGACTACTAGTCGCACCCCCCACAGCTTTCATATAGATGTCTATTTGGTCAGAACCGTTGAAGTGACAAAAGAAGGAGGCTTCTTTGTGTAGCATTTTTTGTGTTGCAGCAGTTAAGAATGACCGTTGAATGCTCAGTTTATACCCAAACTTCTTTTGATTGAAGTTACCGAAAGAGGTTTGCGGTATCCTCAGATATTTCCCTGTAGATGAAGTTAAGTCAAAAGATTTTGTTGGAATAACTGAAGGTGGATTAACAGGTATATTATCAGAAGTTGTTACGGCATTATTGTTAGTCCAAGATGTACCCAGAACCTCATCATTTGTAGGGTCTCCCCCTGTACCATATGTGGCAAAATATGTGCCTACCAATTCCGATATGTCCGTTGGTCTGTCATCATTTTCTTTCAACTCTGAGGGTGTGGGGTTTGACCCTGAGAACATGGTATTTTGATATATCAAACCGTCATGACTAGTTATGTCACGTCCCACAAACAGAGGGTTACCACTATCGTTAGCACTTCGATTCAAAGTTGGGTAAGATTCTGTGGCAAAATCAATAACCCTCTTAGAATTAAGGTAGATTTGCATCCTGTCAGAGGTTACGACTTGTGTGGAGTCATACACCACCTGTAGGGTCATATATTCGTCAAGTTCTTCGAACACTGCCAAAGTACTGATTCTATTGATAGACAAGTCATCACCTCTAACCCACCACTCTATAGTATTTGAAGCCGTGAACTGCAATTGAATCTCACTTGACATATAGTACAAGTAGTGGTTACCCACACTTTCACGAGTCAGGTGCATGAAGAAGCCAAAAGTTTGCCTGTCATACGCCCCAAGGTTTACGGAAGTTCTAGATAAATATTGACTACTACCCGACTCAAAGTCTAAGGCTTGTGGTGGTAAATTCAATCGTGAACCTGAACCGTACAAAACTCTTTGCGATACCCCAATGACCATAACTACCCCTAGGACAAATTTACCAAATATGAACCGTAAAAAGTAGTTCCCGAATCCCTCGTGATGAGAGTGATTATATCCACTTCACTTATTCCTGTGGACATTGTGGGAGGTTCACCCCCAACCCATTTGATAGATGCTGGGAAAATTATTGACCTTCCACCAACACCGTCTTGCTTAAAGATTACCGTTATTGCTGTAGCGTCACCCGATGTGGTCACGTTAGTTATAAGCCACGATGTGATATTCTCAGTCAAACTTATTTCAAAAGTGTTACCAGTTTCCAAGTCTGTAGTTAAGACTCCTGAGGATATCGCTGGAGTAGGTGAAGTTTCCGACCAGTCAACGAACTTCCCCCTTTTCAATTCCCCATCCTGCAAGTTTACCGACCCCGTACCGTCAGGTAGGATATTTATATCCGCACTAGATGTTGACACAATATCACTACCGTTAACGTCTAAATCACCTCCAAGTTGTGGAGTTAAATCATCCACAAGGTCAACTAGACCTCCAGCACCATCCGCACCATCCGCACCAGTAGGACCAATCACCCCAGAAGCTAAGATAGCCCAATCCGCAGCAGAACCAGAACCGTCGGAATGGTCTGAGGTGGGTACATCAATAGTTAACTCACCACCACTATTGATAGTGACCTGCCCCACCATCCACTTACTGGGGTCGGCGTTCGATACCACTTGTACCCACGTCCCTAAGGGGTAAGGTAAACTTGCCGACATCGTAAAAGGTCCTATTGTACCCGTACCCACAGTAATTAACGTGTCACTGGTTGTGACCATTTGTCTACCTGTGTCAACTATAGCATCCTGCATGATTGCTACATAACGAGGTAACTTTGAACTGGTGGGACTCGAAAAAGTGTGTATTAGTTCCGCATAACCCCTACCGTCATTTTTGTTCAAATCGTCCAAGTCGTACGTGCCAGAACTTAAAACAAAATCTACCATAAAACTACTACCCCAATTTTTCTTTAATACGCATTTTATTATCGACCCAATCCCTAGTTACGAACTGTTGCCCCCCCATTTTTTCAAATCTAGCTGCAAAAGCTCGCCTAGTCATTAGGATAGTGTCATCCGAATCAAATATAAAGAAAAAATCACTGTGGGTGTCCAATTTTCTTTGCATGTCGAAAATGTTTGTTACCGATTCAGTTACTGTTAGACCGGGTAAACTCATATCAATATACCTGTTGGACTTCTCTATATCAAAAGCTTCAACACCCCCAGCGGAAGACTCGGACGTTGTATTACTCTCCACCCCCATTACCGAACCCCAACTTATACCTGTGGATGGTATGAATGCGGATGTTACGTAACAGTCGTCCAACGATACGAAACCGTCATCAATCTCACTATTATCCAACTCTATTCTAACATACCTACCCAATATGATATTGTCAAATATGTGTATGAATGGACTGGGTAAATTTAACGTAGCTAAGTTTTCTTCAGTCTCTTTACCTAACCATATGGTAGCAGACCCCCACGGGTCAGTTAATCCGTAAATCACTTTCCTGTAATCGGTCCAATCGGTATCAGCTCTTAAGTCGTCTACATAATCCCCAGAGTGGCAAGTGATTATTTCATCGTCCAAAGCGTTTTTAGCCAACCCTACCCCGTCATCACCCGACCTTTCAATTGTAATTGAGCCACTAGTTGTTGCAGACAACGACGTGCCAACCACCACCTTATATATTTGCGTGTCCTTATCAATTATAAATATCTCACCCTCAGATACGGTGATGTCTGTTGGACCAGCTGTTATATTCAATGTTGTAGCACCTTGATATTGGAGTCCATTAACAGTGACATCCGACCACGCCACAGTATTAGATATCCTAACCCTAACCCTACCATCATTATCAGGATTTCCATTTGGAATCACCACACATTTTATATCTCTCATCACTTGCAAGTCTATTTCCATTTTAGTTGATTCAACTTCCGCATCGTTGGATATAGATTTATTTATAAAATACTTATCTTGTAAATTATCTAACCAATTGTTGGAGTCCCAGTTACCCCCTCCAATTATAGGCTTAAACAGTACGTTCGGTTTAAGATAGTTAGGTGTGCAAAATATAGGTTTTCCCATGGTTGTATAATCTCCGTTAATCGCTAGGGCTTGTGGGGGCAGTAACTAAATGTTCCTTACCTCCAAAAACTGTGAAACCACCTTCACCCTTACCTTTGTTTATGTGCCAAGTTTCAGAATCCCCTGAAAGAAAAACTAAAGGTTTACTTCCCGTAGGTTTTTCCCCATTATCTCCAAGGAATACGGGTTTACCATCATCACTAATAAACCTACGACGGTTCGCTTGTTTACTCAAATCCATATATTGATCTGATATGTATATGTCAGCTAAACATTGATCAATCCTGTCAGGTGGGGAGTAGCTCCTTGCTCCCACAACAAATTGACTATTATTGTTGATTCTATACTGAAAGTTGTAATCTTCCAGATATAAATCTGAAACATCATTAATATGTAAATGGAAAAATCTATCCGGAGGTGACAATATCCGCCAAGAGGCTGCAAAATGTAACCAATTCGTAACCCCACTGTAATCGGTTGTTGTTCGCATTCTTGTCTCTGTGAAAGGACTCCCGAAAGCTCTTAAAAACAATTGTAAGTAACCTTCCGGTCTATTTCTACCCATTTCAAAACGTCCGTCTGCCAGATACCCGATGGTGGGTTCCGTAAATGGGAATATATCGGAGCTTGTGGGTTCATTGTATTTAACCCACAAGCTCACCGTACCTTCCGAACTCACAGCACCATCGGTCAAAGGGTCGGATAGTAAGTAGTCATCCACACCGTCCAAATGTACCGCATTAGCCACATAATTATCTACCCCACCCCAACCTTGGTATGTTACGGCAGAAGTGGCTGCATCACGCCTATTTTCTGAAGGAAACCGCACCTTTTGCCCTATTATCCGGTACAACTTCCTATCAACTTCTATAACTTCACCTTTCTCTATGATATCACCGTTTGTTTTTGTCGCAAATTCAATGGGTAGTTTCACTTCAATTGTGGGTCGTTTGTTTTTAAACACGTTATGCAAATAGGTAGAAAATGCACCAGCACCCGAAATATCAGATAACTTACCGTTCTTTATAATTTCGGGTGAATTTGGGAACTGCTCTTTAATATTATAATCTGAGACGTTGGAACTTCTAAACTCATTGCCTACAAAAGCGAGTTGTTCGGTTGTTTCGGCAATACCTGTCAAGTTTTCCTTACCCATCAAAGTGTAATTTTGCTCGTAACCTATGGTGGTACTGTAGGAAGGTATACCTTTGTGAGAGTCCCTTGACGTAACTCGCTTCAATTTAGGTTTACCAAACCCCCCCAATATTTGAGATGAATCGAAGGACGCTAAACTTTCATCGGGTGACGGTAACGTCAATTGGTCAATAACGAACTTACCTTTAACGTCATTCGTCAAGTAAAATAAACCTGAATCTTTCACTAAATCAACCACGTGTGAGGTTAAAACTTCGTAAGTTTCTTGCCAATGTTGAGCGTGATGAGGGAACTTAGCTTGCGCAATTGCCACCGACAATGAATCTAACTCATACCCCTTCAAATTCATTATTTTCCATATTAAAGCAGGTATGTGATTATTGTACACCTCCAAAGATTCAGTCTTAACGTAGGGGCCGCACAAATCCCTTTGACAACACATAGCACCCCACGAGTAAACTTCATCCCCAGAAGTAGTTAACTTAAGTCCGACCTGAGGGTCTGTTATAACTTGTGGGGATGTTTCAAAAAAAACCCACTCATCACTTACCGCTTGAGTTTCCCAAATGATACCCCCATCTAAAGTTATACTAACATTCCCCACCCCAGTCTTTCTTTTTAGAAATATACCGAATGTGTATTGATTGGACGGTGCAATCACAGTTTGTAAGCATGTTGCATCCACTGAGTCGGCAACTAAAGTGTTGGCGTTAGTGTCGTTGTTTGGAGAAACTACCCCATCGGTCAACACGGTCAAATCACTTTTAATCCAAACGGCATCGGTAAAATCCTCACTGAATAACGCTCGGTTTTTCCACCCCTCTATTGCATCAAATGTCAACGGGTGTGATGGTGTAGTGGATACCATCACATAACAACCCCTTTCATTAGACCCTTGAACCGCCAGATAATCCCCAAAATATACGTTATATTTCCCCGGGTTGGGGTTAGATGATAAGAAAGTTGTTAAATCAGTGAACACAGTATCAACGTCAATAGGTTCTCTACCCACCATAACCGCCACAAGTTCAGCCACAGGCTCACTACTTATTTGAACAATCTCCTTTTGTTCATTGACTACAGGGGGCGTGAAATTTCTTGACACACCTCCCAATAATAAAGGTTTGGGTAACCCCCCTATGTCATCACTCGTCCCTTCCAATTCTATGGTAACCCAATCATTGTTACCTGAGAATTTTAAAGGTTGGTATTGTAAATCTCTAAACAAAGATGTTCTATCTTTAACAATCAATTCAGTGTTGAAAGATGAGAATTGGGCGTATGATACGGCTCCTGACATCCTGACAGGGAAGTCAGAAGGGTAATTAACCCCCCTCTCCTCTCTAATGTCAATATCGAACCCTCCAAGACCTCTATCCTCTAAATAATCTAAGTCACCCCCAATATTGTTTAATATCACCTTACCTATGCCGAAAGGTGAAAACCCTGAAGTACTAGCCTCGCCAAAAAGAAAACTGTTTATATTCCCAGCATCTTTAACTAGAGGTAGATAAACTTCTCGGCTTGGTGTTTCCGCAAGGTTAGTTTGAAATCCTGCACCTGTGGAAAGCCTAACTTTCTTTTTAGAATCCCCATCGTGAGAATCAAACTCAATTAAATATCTAGCTACCATTAACTGTTAGTACCCCCTATACCGCTCAAACTACTCAAACTAACATTATCGTTTATTTCTTCCAATTGTCTCAATACCGCTTTTAACAATTGTGAAGTGGTGTCAGTTTCTTCAGAAGATTGCCTAGCAAATTTACCAAAAGAATCATCAATAGCTTGAACCATGTTCGACGTGACTTCTCTAACTGAACTCCCCGATTGACTCGTCCCAGACTGTTCCCGACTCACTACCCTTGATTCTGCTGAGTCAACTGCACCCGGCCCCCTCAAATCAACAACCGTATCTTGAGTTACCCCCTCACTTGCATCCGAGGTGAAGAACTGAGGTGAACCGCCGAAAGCTTCAACTATATCATTATATCGGGATTGTATTTGTTCACCTTGCGAACTACCCCTTACAAAATCAGCAAAAGATATACCACCGCCATCAACTCCAAATTCACTTTTTGTAAAGTCGAAGGCACCTCCTGAAGCTATACTTTTAGCACCTCTAATGAAAATATCGGCAATATTGTTATTCGGATTTATCTCATTCAATCTACTCAAACTCTCACCAGTGTTCAACAACTTCAACTTATCCAGTGCGTTAAACTCTCTGACGTCTGAAGAAACGCTAGTTAACTGTGTGTTCAATATCTCGGATTGCCTCCTAGTCTCATCAAGTATCTGTTGGCTGATATCAGCGTGCATCATTTGATTTAACAACGACTGTTCTTCTTTGGTTAGAGACGACTTTGCCAAACTTTTAGACTCCTCTAGTATGATATCAACCAAACTCAACCTTTCTAGAAAGTTTTCAGTTGAACCGTAATAGTCTAAAGCAGCACCTAAAGATTGATTGATTATAGAATCCAAGTCATCAAAGACATCTTTATCCCCAGAGCGTACCCTATTAAGTAACGTCTCCAACTGTAAATCAGCTTCTTGAGCTCTACCAAACCGATTAGTCCCTGAAAAGTCCTTACTGAACGCTAATTCTCGTTGTATCCTCTCTATGTTCTCTATCTGTTGTTTAGCTTGTCTAGCTAATGCAGATTCCAACGTGTTTGACTGTCTCGTTAGAGACTCCTGCATAATTTTCTCACGCTCTAAGGCAAACAACCTTTCAATTTCTAATAAATCAACTCCCAGAGCTACCGCATCCCTCCTACGTTGTGTTTGGATATCGTTCAATTGTTGTAACCCCAATGTTGTAGGGTCTGTTATAGATAATATTTGATTTTGTATGCTTTTGGTAAAAGAGTCCTTAAGGTTCTTATTAGCCTTTGCTCGCATTTTATCTAACTTTTCTTCACTCAACCCCAACCTCTTTACAGTACTAAGAGACTGTTTATATGCAACATCTAAATTTTTAACAGCAACTTCCATTTGGCTAAGTACAGGTTGCGACCCTTCAAACAACTTTTCAAACCCTATGATAAAATCAACGTCACCCAACGCCCTATCTAAATCCGAAAAATCCACGTTATTTATTATCGAATCTTTTATACTGTCAGAAATCTCAGTACCAGAAATAACGATACCTTCTACTAAAGCTTCAGTGAAAGCTGATTTATCTTGTCCGAAACTGCGCACGTCATGGCTAAGGTTCAAATCAGCTGCATTTTGTGCAAACTTCAACCTTAAACCGTCCCTATCCCCTATATCAAACCGTACGTTTCCAGTACCCCCCACAGCGTCACTTATTTGCTTAGCTAGTGCTGCGAACCGTGTGACCGCATCAAAATTCTCTTTGCTAAACTTTTTACCCGGGTTATTTGGGTCAACCCCACCTAAACCTTGCCTATCGAACAACTCTCCGCTACCTAAATCAACAAAACCTAATTGCATTTTATCCGATGGCTTTTTGTTACCGAACAATCCGCCAATAGTGTTACCGATAAAAGACCCTATAGCTGGACCCAGTATCGGCACAGGTATGAATGAACCTACCACCGAACCAATAGTACCACCTATGTTAGCCCCAGCACCTCGGTCACCAAATAGACTATTAGCTAATAAGTTACCCCCGAAAGCTCCAGCAGCACCACCTACGGAACCTAAGTTACCGGCAGCATTACCCAATGCCGTAGGTGCTGCTGGTCCGATAAAGTTGGCACCTTGACCACCTAAAAACTGGTTGACTGCATTTGCTGCACCAGAGTTAAATAATAATCCTGAACCACCGCTAAACAAAGATTTTGCAGCACCAAACAAACTACTTATATCGCCAAATCCTCCAGCACCTTGACTACTTAAACCTGCAAGTGCCGTATCCTGATTACCAAACATACCGCTAACAGTACCCACCATCGGAACAATTACAGGCTTAGATATAGCCATGGTCGCCATGTTAGCTAGAGTCTGTGAAAAACCAGATAACATATTGTCCAAGAAGTCATCAAACTCAAACTTACCTTTGCTAAACAACCCTTTGAACAAGTCGTTGAACGAGTCTTTTATTGTTCTACCAACACCTTTGAAAATTTTATCTAACCCTTCGAAATCCTCGCCGAGTTCGTTGACTGATTTAGAAGCCACTTCCAAACTTCCAGAAATACTATCTTTGTCACCGCTACCCACTGACTTTGCAACCTGTGTTGCCGAATCAGACAACTCCACAAGCTTACCATCCACCCATGAATCTATTAAGTTATCAAATACCTCACCTTCTGACCTAACTTTTTGGAATGCTCCCGTGAACTCATCTACAAAACCAGTCTGCAACTCCCTCTCCAATTTGTTAGAGAAACCTGAACCGCCAAAAGGATTTGCCAAAGATGTCAAATCTTGCCAGAAAGCTGAAAATATCCTAGCTATTTTTTTAAATGGTTCGACTATTGCCGTCAGTATCGCAGAACCTAAGTTTTTCACTGATAGTGCAAACTTTGCCATCTCTCCTATACCAACTATCCATAACGCATTTAGTGCTTTGAGAGGGTTGGTAACTTCATTTAGGTCATGTATCAAACCTTTAAAGGCGTCATCTATTGCTGGGAACGTATCCCTTAACAATTCAAACGCTGCGACTGCTGCCAACACCCCCACCGTTACCGCGGTTATTTGTGGGAATATTAACGCTAAAGCTACACCTATACCACCAATACCACCAATCAGCACAACAACCATTGCGTCAAAGTTCTCAGTGAGGGCTTTAATGGCTGGTAACATCCTATCCGTAACACTATCCCCAATAGATATGCTTAAGTCGACAAACCTAACTTTAAGCCTGTTTATGGCTTGTTCTGGGGTACTGGCCATCTTTTCGAAAGCTTCACCTGTTTCCCCAACCTTTTTACCCATATCATCTAATATTTTTGAAAAGTCTTTACTGGATTTACCTGTCAAAGCTAATATGGGAATTAGGGCTTCAACACCCCCGAACAATTGAGCCATAGATTCAGTATTAGACCCAGTCTTTTCTTTAAGTTCTTGCAAAAAAGCTGCAAAACCCTTAGCCTTCAAAGCGGACGCACTAAATTCTATACCTAGTTCTTTGGCTAAATCGGTAGCTTCTTTGGTAGGTTTCGCCACGGCTGCAAGAATTGCTCTGACACCCGTCACCGCCTCAGTCGTAGCAATACCCCCTTTGGTAAGTGCGGATATCGACGCTAACAATTCATCAAGTGATACGTTTGTTTGTGCTGCAATAGGTGCCACTTTACCTATTGCAGCACTCAACTCACCTATGGTAGTCTTACCACCCTTCATTGCAACAAATAGTGCATCACTGACCTCAGTGGCACCCTTAACACCATCCCCGTAAGCATTTAAAATACTCGTCAGACCGTCGGCAGCAACGGAAACTTGAGTTACGCCCCCAATAGCTAACTTGTTAGACGCACTGAGAATATCCAACGCTTCCGCAGCAGAAGACGCGCCAGCCGATATGATTTGATAGGCAGCTTTAGCTTGTTCTGTGGGCATTTTCCCAAATTCAAGTGAAACCTCTCTGACACCCTCCTTCAACTTCTGAAAGTTGAAGGTGTCCCCAACAAGTGTATTTACCTCAGCTAAGGCGGTTCTGTATTTAATAGCTTGAGCGACGCTATTTTTTATAACCAAGGTTGTGGAAGCTATCGCAGAACTGAATATAGCAAAACTTCTGACAGATTTACCAAGTTGGTTTGTGACCGTAGCAGTATCCTTCAAACTTCGATTTAACTTACTTGTTGCCCTGTCAGTTTGTTTTGCCTTACTCATGATAGAGTTGAAAGAGCGTGTGACCCCTTTTGCACCTGATTTTGCACCTGAGGAGTCAACCTTAACGTCAATGGGTACCGTCGTCATTACTTCACCTTCTCACGCCCTTTATGTTTGTCTTGAATACACTTCAAGTATTCATTATCTAATATTTGGACACAAAACAAAAGATTTTCTATGTCCATGTTGAAAGCATTACTATAACATATGATTTCAGATACCTGTATAGGATTAACCCCAGATACTCCACACACTCTACCTTTGTGTAATGTCCAAAATGCACCCCACACAGGGTGTAAGTCCTCAAATAAAACGGGTCTATCATCCCACTCTTTTATCGGCTTCCCACGAGCAATCAGCGGTTTTAACTTTTCGCTGATTTCTTCCCATTGGAATTGCCACTTGAGGACTTCTCTGAGTTTTTTTCCGTTTCTTCTTCCTCAATATTTTTAAAGGTTTCTTGCTCTCCAGCAACTTCTACGACCATCAATAACAGTCTTTCCATTCTAGCATCGGATAACAATCTTGTAGCGTTAGTCCAAGAGTAATCTAAAGGTTCACCAGACTCCAAATCATTCACACCCAACCAGTCAACAACCACCTCTTTTGCCAACGCTTTGGTTATTAACCCTTGGTGCAAGTCTTCTTTGATAGAGCCATTTCTAATTGCGGACTTGTAAGGTCTCTGTAGTTTTTGCAAAAGTGCTATAAATTTTTTGTTTCGCATAGGGCGTATTTTAAATTTAATCCCTTCCGCAAATTCAACCCACACGCCTTCTTTTTCTAAGGTTAAATCGGTACCAAATACATCTAGTAAATTAGTCATAACAGTTTCCTATATTTAGGAGTGGCTTCTTGGTGACCCTGCGACACCCTTCCACCACATAAAACACAAGGTTAAAACAGGGTAAGAAGTAACTAAAGTGCGTCAATGATTGTAATACCCATTTGACCCGCAATAGTTTCGTCTAGTAGTGTTTCAAATTGTATGGACGTGATCACATCTTGATCTTGACCCGGCACCGCTCTTGTTCCGTCACTAAGTTTGCACGCTGGGAAATCTAAAACGATGTTATTCCCGTCAGTGTCTCCAACAATCACGGTTAAAGATTTCGTCTCAAAACCGTCCATATCAGATAGTAAATCGTTGTTCTCGTTGTGAACCTCTAAAGTACCCGTGACGTTAAACGTACCTGAACCAATTCCCACAGCTAAACCCCTCGCAGTTATAGCGTTTTGTGTTCTAAGTACTGGGGTGGCTGTCACGTTGAATGATACCACATCCTCCACAGTCAAAGTATTGTCGATATAAAAGGATAATGCATCAACAACACCCATTGATTGCGTAGTTTCCGCAGGATTTGGAGAACCGTCGCCTTGAGTTGTTACAGCTCTAAAACCCTCTTTACCCAACCACTCAGAGGTGACTTTAACGTGGTCGTCTAAGACAAAGTTGAACGTACAACTCACCACCTCCATACCTGTGAAGTATTCAAAATCTGCTGCTGAAAATTGTTGCTCAATTAAAAAGGACTTTTCAGCTATTCCATTG
>Ga0255047_10001311_pt1 | contig 18328 bp, 36 predicted proteins | sample JV7_2_1_MG_FD_183640 | JGI IMG/M metagenome (GOLD analysis project Ga0255047, IMG submission 183640) | Seawater microbial communities from Jervis Inlet, British Columbia, Canada - JV7_2_1 | ecosystem: Environmental > Aquatic > Marine > Inlet | place: Canada: British Columbia | collected 2016-10-06 | reverse complement strand
TTCATCATTCCTCCAATAAGCCCGCGTCCTTCAGGGCGATCCACAGCAGGGCGATGGCTTCTATGGGATCTGCGCTGTGCCGGAGGATTCGGTGGTCACTGCGGGCCGCTCGGTGGTCGGCTTTCGAGTCTTCCCACATTGCCCACCACGGCTCTGCTGGAATAACGAAGTTCGGGTCATGCCCGAGCCCCACGTCCTCTGGGGGCATCGACGTGAATAGCCGCCACGCCAGCGCATCGTCTAGCGGGGGGTAGCAGGAGCCGGGATCGGGAGCCCTAGAGCCGCAGTATCCGCACACCTCGTCAAAGCCACCGCCATCATTTGGGCGAGATGTCCACTCGTGCTCCTTCCGCCACGTCCCCATCCTCACAGCCAGCCGCTCGGCGAGGGAGTGGGTGCAGGTGCAAGGGAGATGCCCCAGAGATACGCAACAGTTGGGCTGGTGCCCGGTCACCTCGGTCGTCTTCAGGTCTGGGCTGCTCTCAGTCATCGGAGCCCTCCCGGAGAGCGGCGTTGAGGCCGCAGTCGCAGGGTGCGTCTTCGTCGGTGTCGCCCTGTCGTCCCATTCGCCACTCCACGCCAGCGGGGCACTCTTTGCCGTGCCGCCCGTACTTCTCCAGCGCCTCCCGCAGCCTCTCGTTCTCGGCCTCGTCCTCGCACCCGCAGTCCGCCTCGTACACGCCAAACTTCCCGGGCTTGTAGTCGTTGTTGGTGGATTGCGTCCGAAACCGACGGCACTTCGGGCATTCCCACTTGTGGTGGAGATGCCACCCACGCTCTACGTCCCGCTCCAGATCCTCCACCTTGGCTCGGAGTCGCAGCACCTCTGCCTCCAGCGTCGCCCGTCGTTCCATGCTCAGGTCAGCCACGGCTCACCCCCCGCAGGATCTCCGGAAAGTGGCCCTCGATCTCGGAGCGCAGCCACGCACGAGCAGCGGCCTCGCTCTCGTCGCTCTCCACAGACACAAACACCGCGTGCAGTTGCCTGATCTGCGCCCGCAGATGCTCGTTCTTGGTCTCGGCAGCGTAGGCCCGGTCCATCCAGTCCTTGCGAGTCCCTTCATACGGCCCGTCAAGGTCAGCCACGGCTCACCCCCCGCAGGCAGAGCTTGCAAGTCACCGGAGCCTCAGTTACCCGGAGGGTCTGAGCATTACCGGCGACCCATGTCCGTCCACACTTGGTCAGGATCTGCGCCACCCAGACGTTACCTCGGTGGGGCTCCGCTTCATGGACGATTGGGCGGGGCTTCCCGCCTTGCCCTATAGCTTGAACACGCATTAGAGTTGTCCTCGGTGTGACATTTACACCTCCCCTCGGTGACTCTTCTATCCCCCCGGATGGGGTTGCCGGGGGGCTCTACAGTAGGCTTCCACCTCTGGCGTCAGTTGCTCTGCGGCTGGGATCTCCTGGAGTTCCTCCCACCCCGGGAGTCCCATCATCCATTGCTGGACGTGGACGATCTGGCAAGCCATCCAGTCGGAGTTGCTGGCGGATACCTCCGCTGTGATCTGTGCTTCTGTGGCTTCGACTCTCGCCGCTTCCAGTTCTGGGGTGAGCATTCCCACCCCCAGACCGATCCCGATCAAGACGCTGCCGAGGTGTCCGCCGAGGATCATTGCGGGCCAGGCCCAGGTGCGAGCAGCGCGAATCCTCCGCCGCTCGAGGATCATCTGTTCCGTCTGGCGTTGACGGCGGAGCACACTCCGACCCGGATAGAGAGGCACTCCCGGACGGGCACGGACTCGAGGGAACGTGGCTAGCACGGAGAACACCCCGCCAGGAACGCCAGGGCGAGCACGGCGAGGGCCGCCAGGAAAACCGTCATCAGCTCCCGTTCAGTGGGACCGTCTGCGTGTCGCTTCACCGTACCCTCCGCCCCTCGCAGTAGATCGCCCGCCCCTCTTCCATGTAGGTTCGGTACTCGATGACCGACCCGTCGTGATAGTAAGGGTTGGCCCGTCCGGAATCGCTCAATTTGCCCCCTTCGTTACTCCCCGGAGATGAGACGGGCGGACGTGGGCAAGTCTGGAGGTTGTCGCCCACTCCTGAGCGGCGCTAGCCCACGCTTTTGAGGTGGCAGCCCAGGCGATCAGCACAGCCCGGACCATCTCTATCAGGAGAATCCCCAGCACCAGACTCAGCCAGGGGTGCGCGAGTGCCCAGCTCATCGGTGTAACCTCGCACTCGCCCGCTCTGCCATCTTGTCGAGCTTCTGGAGCTCCTCGCAGGTAGCCCTGTGGGATGCTCTGGCGTGGTGATTGTTGGACATGGTTTTCTCGCACCCTCCACACCGGACCAATCCGGCAGTGCGCTGGGTTGGCTCGGTCAGAACCACGAAGCCCCCGTCAATGTGTTGACCGGCCCTCACTTCCGCTTCTTTGCCCGGCGCTTGTTCTCGAGCGACCGCTTCCGCTTCGACATTTTGGCCCAGTATGCCCTCCCGGCTGCGCTAGCTCGAGCCTTCCGCTCTTCTGGAGTCATAGACTCAGCCAGAGCACAAGCAGCAATCCGGGCCGCTTCTTCCCGCGTGTAGATTGCCATACGGGGAACATATGCCAATCGGGCGAGCGACGCAAGTAGGGCTTGACGGGCTAGCGGTAGGGGAGTAAGTTGAGGGGCATGGGCACAGAGACAAACCAGGCGCGGCGGCTCAACACCCGCCCCCGATTGAACCCGCATGTCGAGGTTATCGGTGGCACATGGTTCTCAGCCAGTGTCGTAGATATTGACTTGAAACATGTGGTGAGCATGTGCGACCACCACCACCGCAGCCATTTCGCTGCCTTTCGGTGTGCCACGAAGCAACGACGTGATGCCCGAAAGGCTCACCTGTGGCTCGAGCGTACCCGCTGATGGACTACGACACCTGGCTAACCGCACAGCCCCCGCCTCGCCCTCGGTGCGCCACATGCAACGAAGAGGTGGAGCGGCTCCACCAGAACGGGCAGTGTCGGCAATGCTGGCTCGAGGGGAGGGATGACGAATGAGAGTCCTCGAGATCCTCGTCAGCATCGGGCTCGGCTACTCCGTAGCATTCGCGCTGGCGCAGATTGTCAGGCTCGCGAAAGAGTGGCGACGGTGAGCGAGTGGCGGATTGATCACGAGGAGTGCCCCTGGTTTGCCGCTGCTACGTGTTACACCTGTGGGCGGAAGCTAACCCAATGGAATCCCCGATCCGGGGGATTCTGTAAACGATGTGAGGGAGAGGAAGATGGTCAAGATCGGCGATGTGTTTCCGAGCCGGTATCTGAAAGCGGCGGACCTGGGGACGGCGCAGCCGGTGGTGGTGATCCAGTCGGTGAAGATCGAGGACATGGGGGAGGGTCGTAACAAAGAGAGCAAGCCGGTGCTGTACTTCGCCGGGAAGGAGAAGGGTCTGGTCTGTAACAAGACCAACTCTTTCAACCTCGCCAAGATCACCGGGAGTGACGATACCGATGGCTGGAAGGGTCACTCGATCCAGCTCTACACCGCAGAGGTGGAAGCTTTCGGCGAGATGGTCGATGCCATCCGGGTGAGGGCAGTCAAGGGGGCGAAGCCTCCGGAGCCTGTCGAGTTCGCCGCCGATGATGGGGACGTTCCTTTCTAGTGCTGGCTCGAATCCAATTCGAAGCGGTGGTGGGGGAGCGAGGTGAGCTCACCCCCACCGGGTCACGGGCGATTTCAGTTCGCGCCAGACTCCAGCGCTACAAAGGCAGGGCTTCGCTGGTCACCGTCGAGCCGGAGCGGAAGCGTCGGAGCCTCAAGCAGAATGCTTATCTCTGGGGGGTGGTCTATACCGTGATAGCTGCCTGGAGCGGGCACAACGTCGAGGAGATCCACGAGGCGATGAAGGCACTACACCTCCCGATGCGGGAGTTGATGACTCCCACCGGGGAGGTGCTGCCTCTGGTCACGTCAACCACTCGGCTGGACTCGCTCGAGTTCACCGAGTATGTCGGGAGGGTGAAGCTATGGGCAGGGGAACAGGGACTCTACGTCCCGGAACCGGACGAGCTTTAGACGATGAGCGGGACCGGGCTCAGACTCTGGCTCGGAGGATCACCGCTGCCGCTCTGAGCCTCCAGACCCTCGCTGTGGCGTGGGGGCGTCCGGGAATCCGGACTAAAACTCTGAAGCAAGCAGAGACGCTCAGGGCGTGGCTGCAGGATCTCGAGGTGCTGGCGAGGGAAGATCCGGAATGAATGGCTTACAGGGCGAGGGTATGCATACATGGCCCAGTCTGTGCCGCTCCCCTCAGTGCAACCGCCCCGCTGAGCATGGGGACTTCTGCAGTCCAGCATGTAGAACTCGAGAGTGGCGGTTGACCCGGGGGCAACTGGGGCTGCCGTTGAGCCTCCCCCCGAATCCGCCAGATCCCCTGCCCCAATCTGAGCGGGACAGACTCAACCGTCAACAGTCCCGAATCCTGGACAGACTCCGGCAGGGACGGGCGACCAATGCCGAGCTGGGGAGGATCGCGCAGCGGTTTGGGGCCAGGCTCAAAGAGCTCCGGGATAAGGGCTATGACATCCAGATCATTACCCGGGACAGGGAGCGTGGGCTCACGGTCTATGCCCTGTTCGTCAGGGGTGTCGAAGCGTGAGGGTCTTGATCGGGCTGCTGGTGCTGGGTGCGGCGAATGTCGAAGCCTGCCGCCGTGCCCCTGATCATTGGCCCACAACGGCGATTGCTTTGGCGGTCTGTCTGGCAGCGGCAGGCGTCCACATAGGGGGGAAGATGGACGATCAGAAGGTCATCACGGCAATGATTATGTTTGGGGGGAGCTTCGCTTCCGCTCTGGGCCAGGCAGCTCAGCGGGCGGACTACATGAACCTCGAGCGGATCAAGGCCGCGTTCCCGCACCTGTGGGCACAGTACACGGAACTGGCTGAGCGGAGCCGGTGAGAGTTCTCGAGCTCTTCGCCGGCATCGGCGGAATGGCCCTCGGGCTCGAGCGGGCCGGGATGGAGACGGTGGGCCTGTGCGAGATCGACCCGGCGTGTCGGTTCTGGCTTCGCGAGCACTGGCCGGAGGTCCCGATCTGGGAAGATGTGACGACGCTGACAGGGGTGGAAGTCCATGAGCGAATCGGGACAGTTGACCTTCTGGCGGGAGGCGTCCCCTGCCAGCCGTTCTCGAGTGCGTCGCGAGGGCGAAAAGCTGGAACAGCCGATGCTCGCTGGCTCTGGCCGGAGATGTTCCGCCTTACTCAAGAGCTCGAGCCGCCTTGGGTTGTGCTCGAGAATGTTGCTCAGTTCGATGGAGTGGCACTCGAGCAAGTGGCATCTGATCTGGAAACCGGGGGTTACGAAGTCCAGGCGCTCGAGATTCCGGCTTGTGCCGTTGGATGTGATCACCGGAGGGAGCGCCTCTGGATTCTTGGCTACTCCGACAGCCACCGCGAATCAAGCCGCCCCGTCAATGCGGAAGTGGCCCGGATGCCGTGGGGTGATCGTGACGCCGGAGGAGTGGGGCCGGAGGATGGGCTTCCCGGTCGGATGGCTGCGCTACAGGCATACGGGAACGCCGTCGTCCCGCAAGTCGCGGAAGCCATCGGACGCGCCATCCTGAGCCAAGCGCTCGAGTAGGGGACGTGAAACATGCGTAAGAGCACCAAGCTCCTCAAGCGAGCCATCTTTTCCAAGAGTCCCACCCGAAGCGAGCGAGCCAAGGAACCGAAGAGCCCCACTGCCTCCAAGCGAGCCATCGAGTCAAAGAGCCCCAGACGGGCCGAAGCGAGCCAATCAGGTTAAGAGCCCCAAGGAACCCAAGCGTGTTACACTCTGAGCCGTTCAGGGCTCCGCAAAACGAAGGCCCTCTCACCTAGAGGGGTGGAGGGCCATAGCGGGGCACCGGAGGAAGAATCAACAGTGCGCGCCGCAACTCAAACCTATCACACCTCCGGTCACAGTCTCTCCCGGCAGGTCGAGTGCCTACTAATGCGAGCCGGGTATCCGTCCGTTGGTCTGGACACTGCAACGCTTTCTCACCGCGCAAGCGGGCTCTTTCCCGGGCAACGGGTGGCTAGTTGATGCCACGCACCGCCTACGTCCCGGTCCTAAAGTCACGAACGAGCAAAGCGGTAATCAGGCCCACTGAATTAGCATCCAGGGCAGTGGGCAGCCCAGGCCCGACCCAGAGCTAGGGGTCCAAGCCCGGTTGACGTTGTGACCAGGGGAAGGCGGGGCTGTATCAAGGGGGAGTGATGATCAAGAACGAGCTGGTTGACCGGATCAAGAAAGAGACGGAGCTCCTGAGATGGGTGCGGGAGATTGCAGAGCGTGACGGTACTGACGGGGTGGAGGTGATCAGCAAGCTCAGCGAGTGGAAGGGGCGGAGCTACGTCAACCCTGCTGCGATGCCCGATGATCGGCTCGCCCACACCTGGCTGGCGGCGAAGGCTCTGCTCAACCGTGACACCGGAGAGCCGGAGGTGCTGGACGAGGATAAGTTGAGAGCCCTTGCGGTCTACCTCAAGTCAAAGGCTGTGAGGGAGAAGAAGTGTGATTACACCACACCCGTCGAGGACTTCCTCGAAGAGGCGAGGAAATTGAACCGTGGCTGAGCCGGTCCAGATCGGAGACGCTACCCTCTACCTCGGCGACTGCCTGGAGATTCTGCTGACGCTCCCGAAGGTTGACGCGGTGGTGGCTGATCCGCCCTATGGAGTATCCGGCGCTCAGAACACAAAGACGGTGAAGCGGCGCGGCGGGCGAAAGAACGACTACCACGGAACGACTGACGACTACGCCTACGTGCTGGCGGTTTGTGTCCCCGCCATCGAATTGTGCATCTCGCGATTCAGCAGAGTCGTTGTCACGCCTGGCAATCGAGCGGTCTGCGCCTACCCTCCCGTAGATTCGTTCGGTGCAATCTATCAGCCCGCCAGCGTGGGGCTTCAGCCGTGGGGGCGGGCAGACGCGCAGCCGATTCTGTATTACGGAAGGTCGCCCTATGGAGGGCGGGCGTTGCCGGGGCAAAGGTGCTCGTACGTCTTGACAGAAACGCCGGATGCGAACGGACACCCGTGTCCTAAACCGCTCAAGTTCTGGACGCTACTAGTTAGGGGTATGAGCCTAGCAGGCGAAACGGTCCTCGATCCCTTCATGGGCTCCGGCACGACGGGTGTAGCGTGCGCGCAGCTCGGTCGCCGCTTCGTTGGGATCGAGATCGAGCCGCGGTATTTCGACATTGCGTGTAAGCGAATCGAGGACGCGCAGCGCCAGGGCAAGCTCTTTGAGCCCCCGTTAGAGCCGGAGCAGCAGACGCTCCTATGACCCGCAAAGCGCTTAAGGCGCAATGTGATCGGCTCTATTCGCTCTGGGTCCGCAGCTCGGGATACTGCTACCTCTGTGGGTCTATCTACCGCCTCCAGTGCGCGCACCTCTTCAGCCGCCGCTATCATGGCACCCGCTGGTCTATCAAGCCTGTTGGCGCGTGGTGTCTGTGTGCCAAGTGTCACGTCTATTACACCTGGCGCCCCTTGGAGTGGGACCAGATCCTCAGACAGCACCTCGGGGAGCGGACGTATCAGACCCTCAGACGCAAAGCCTTGAGGGGGATAGTGCCGGATCTGGCCCGGCTGAAGGTAAAGCTCCAGGGGCTTTTGCGCTAGAATCCGTCCAGCGCGGAGGTTCTGTGCTCCTGCCTGTTATCCCACCCTACCGTCCCGCCGCCCTCAAGAGGGTATCTTTCGGGGATGGCTGGCGTTTTCCGGTGCTGTCGGTGAGGGGTTCACGAGCAGTGCCGAGCCAGTCATCCCCAAAGGGTATCTGTGGCTAGCTTCTCCGAGCGGTCCCGGTTACGGCTGGAGCAGTGCGACTCGCGGCTGATTCATATCCTCCAGCGGGCAATCATCCACGTTGACTTCACGGTGCTGTGCGGACACCGGGACCAGGAAGCTCAAGACGAAGCCTACCGGCTGGGACGTAGCACAAAGCAGTGGCCCGGCTCGAGGCATAACCGTTTCCCCTCTGCGGCTGTAGATATCGCCCCTTGGCATGGCCCCATCGTTCGGATCGACTGGGATGACCTACAGGCTTTCTCGAGACTTGCAGGTTATCTCGAAGCGGTCGCGGACGAGCTGGGGTTTAGGATTCGCTGGGGTGGGGACTGGGATCAGGACGGGCGGACAGCCGACGAGAGGTTTATCGACGCCGGTCATATCGAGGTGGTCGAATGAAGGGCAGGCAGCGACTAACCGCGGTGGTGGTGTTTGGTGGGGTGGGAGCTCTGCTCGGGGGGTGGGAGTGGTACACCCTGGTGGTGACTCCAGCTCCGGACGATCACATTACTGCCAGCCTCCGGGCGATGGCTCAGACGGACCTGGGGGTGCTGATCTTGATGGGGGTGTCGTTTGTCCTCGGAGTGGTGGCGGGGCACGTCTGGAATAAATGGGGGGGTAATGAAACGCTCAGTTGAAGTGTTCGTTCTGGTGCTGTGGTGCGTTCTCCTAGTGGATGCGTGTGGAGGAATCGAATATCCCCGACCTGCCTGGCCCACTCAGGACGGGCAGCCGATGGCCCGCTGTGAATCACCGGAGCAGATGTGCTGCGCCACCGAGGGGCCGACACCGTTTGTCTGGGAGATCCGGGAGTGTCCGACACCGACTCCGCCAGAACCAACTCCGGAACCAACACCAACTCCGGAACCAACACCAGAACCAACTCCAACACCAGAACCAACACCGGAGCCCACTCCGCCTCCATCCGTTTATCCTGGCCCGTGGAGGTGGGTATATGAGAGTTGCTCCCGGGCTGACTGTGTGGCGCGAGATCCCCTCCCCGATTTGTACGGGGCGGAGATTCAATTCGCAGCCGATGAAGCCCTCGAGGTTGCTATCCGTGAGGGGTGGGCTCGAGATGAGGGGACCAGTCCAGGGGGGATGCGGCGGGGCTCAATCGTCGAGGATGATGCCACCTTCAGGCGATGGGCAGACCTGGTGTGCTCCATGATTCGTCCACCGTTTGCAGCGTATCGGTTCGGTGGAGCGAAAGAAGAGTGTGGGATAGCTGGAGATGTTCCCAGTGCAGAGCCGGTGTGTCTGGGTTATCCCAGCACCCGCGAAAACTTCGATATGGCCCAGTCCGCTGGTGGTGGTAAAGCATGGATCGGCGGACAGCAATTCCACCTTGCCGCGAGGGGCTTTGCACCTGGGACGGATTGCATCGAGTCGCCCGTGCCGGTGGTCGAGGTGGTGTGCCCGGGGTTCGGCCAGCCTCCCAACTGGGATTGGTTCGAGCGGCGTAGTGCCAATTTCGCCACCGATCATTGGGTGCCGGTAGATTCCCACGATGCATCGATGCCGGGGTTCGGGCATGACGTGCAAGTGGTGGGAGGTGAGTATCGGTGGGCACGCGAGGGCAGGCACGGATCGCCGTGGTACGCGACCAACCCGGGGGTGCAGTCTGGATTCCTCACTCAGTCTCGGGTACGTCATGCTGATGGGCTGCGCTGCAACCGTGCGGGGGTGTGTCGGTTTGATGATCACTTCCGCTACTATCCACCATGTCCGTCTCAGGGATTGGTGGAACCGGATGAACCGGAAGCGAGGGTGAGGTGATGTGGCTCTGGGTGCTGATCGTGGGTGGGGAAGAGTCCTTCCCCTTCGAGTGAAGAAGGTGCTGCGGAATCTCATCGCCCCTGTAATCGTGGTGTCGGCGCTGCTGGCGTGGGCCATGATGTCGGGGTGTGTCCGTCCGGGGGTGAGAGCTCCAGCGTGTGAGATTTGTGCAAAGGCTCCACCGTGTGATGGAGACTGGATCGCGGTGGATGAGTCCGATGGGGGAGGCTGCATGATTGTCATTGCAGCGGGGGGGGAGTGTCCAGAGTGAGCTATCAAGGGACGGACAGACGCAAGACTCCAAAGTACAACCTGAAGATCACTGCCAAGAAAGCCTTGAAGCAGGCCGCGGTCGGTGCCGGGACGGCGGGAGTAGTGGCTGCGGTCGCTGCGGTCGCCGACCCACAGGTGGCAGCGCAGATCGTCAGCGCCGTGGGCGTGCTGCTACCACCGCCGTGGGACGTGCTCGCTACCATTGGGCTACCGGCGCTCTTCGCCGGAGTGACCAAGGCGGTTTCGGATTGGGGCGGGCGAGCCCCGAAGTCCCCCGTGACGCTGGGTAAGAAAGCTCTTGAGGCAGCGAGAGCCAAGGCAATCGCCAATCGATGATCGAGGTTAACCTCCTGACCTTGCTGGGCATGCTCATCAGCGCAGCGGTGCCAGCTTTTGGCATGGCGTGGTGGATGCTCCGCAGCCTGAGAGCGATTCAGGCGGAGCAGGGGAAGAGGCTCGAGGATACCGTCTTGAATGTTGGGCGCATCACCAGTCAATGCTCCCTTCACATGTCTAACGATACTGACCGCCATAATGCCAGTGCGGGAGCTATAGTTGAGGTGCGTCGGGCATTTGCGGACCTGGTGGAGAGGCTGGACAAGCGGATCTCCAAGTTACTCGAGAAAGTGGCAGAGCAGGAGAAGCAACTGGGCATCCATGAGGTGCATCGAGTCAACGGGGAGAAGCGTCTCTCTGTCATTGAAAAAGAGGTGCGGGAGCAGTCGGCAAGATGGGATCGGTTGGGGGATAGTCTCGAGGACTTCTTGAGTATGCAAGAGCCCACACCTCCCGGCGGGGTGCGACGCAGGCGAGGGATCAGGGGTGGGGGGGATACACCGGAGATCAAACCCTAGTGCTCGGCACCGCACTCGAAACCACGTCAGTCAAAGCGTCTGCGACGAGCTGGGAGTCCAGTAGCCATACCCTCAAGCGGCGTGAGGCGTTGGTGGTGGTAGTGGGTAGTGATGATCCAGCGGGCGCTCCCACGTCAGTGAAGCACAATGGGCGTGATCTCCGACTGCGGAGAGAGAACCCTAACGCAACCGCGACACTGTACGCGAGTCTCTGGATCAAGCCGGAGTACAACCGTCAGCAGACCGGGACAGTGGTGGTTACCTGGGGCAGCGCGGTGGTCGAGAAGGTCGTTAGCTTGATCAAGGTGGACACTGCTATCCTGGGTGAAGCCAACAGTATCAAGGACGACACCTCCACCACATCTCCCGGTACGGGGATCACTGGCAGCCTGATAACGGCTGGGGCGTTCGTGGTCGGCACCCGCTACCAGATCGACACACCAGGGACGACGGACTACACCCTGATAGGCGCGGCCGACAGCCTTCAGGGCACCGTGTTCACCGCGACCGGAGTGGGCAGTGGGACGGGCGATGCCCGTGAGGCGCTCACCGTGTCGGACGGATTTGCCCTGGCAGCGTTCCTGGCCCGAGGGCCCGGGAACGACACCCCGGGAACGCTCCAGTTCGATATCGGTGGCCTGGGTTCGGTGAACTGGACAGCAGCAACTGTGACCACGCGAGCTGGAACAGCGGGTGCCCCTCCGGTGAGTAACGTCACGCTCATGGTCGGATGGCTCCAGCTCGCTGATGAGGTGCCAGTTCGGGCTCGTATCACCGGGGCAGGCACGGCTCGGCAGTGGGCCAACATCCTATGGATTGCGAAAGAGCGGTTCGGCGAGAGCTATAACGTTGGCATCTCGTGGTCCGATGTGGTGGCGTGCGATCAGCTCATCGCCGATGCTGGCGGCAATGCCAATGATCTGATGTGGGCTTACGACGAGGGGACCGGATTCTATTCTGCATTCGAGCAGTCATCGCAGGGCACACTGCGTGGAGTGTGGAACAACGACACCGGCACCTGGGAGGCTCCCTAAATGGCTATCCCAGCCCTCACCATCACCGGCACTCCCGGTCTGACGGAGATTGACGATGCTGACGTAGATACAACGTGGACCGGCTTCAACGAAGGCGCCGGAGGCGCTCCAGCGCCAGCGGATGACAGTGGCGTGTTCATCGAAGGTGCTGCGGCTATAGCAACGAAAATTAGCGGCTCATCCCAGAACAAGGGGCTCTGGTTCGATGCCACCACTGGTGTCGATATGACCGCAACCAATCGGCATCTATTCATCTGGTTCCAATGCACCACGCCAGCCATTCTCAACACAATCGCAAATGGCGGGATCTACATCAAGATCGCCAGCGACGCCAGTGGGAACAACTGGAACAAATACTACATGGACGGCAGCGACACCTATCCCGGTGGGTGGGTGCGTTACGTTCTGGACTGCAACCTTCAAGCATCTGAAACGGCAGCAACGGCAGCGACACTCACCTCTATCCGGTGGTTCGGTATGGGGGTTAAGCTCACCGGCACCTCCAAGTCCGAGAACATCTTTGTCGATGCGATGCACTATGGAGAGGGTGTGACGCTCACCGGAGGCGACGCCACCACCCCCCACAACTGGGAAGAGGCGTACCTGCTCGACGTTGCCACACCCCTCGGGATCATCCAGAAGGATGGCAGCACCTACAAGCTCAAGGGAGCTATCTCGATTGGTGATGCTGCCAGCACCACTACGACGGTATGGATTGACGAGAGCAACGCCAAAGTAGAGTGGAGCGGTTCGGTCTATCACAACGGCTGGGGTGTGGTTCCGTCATTCTCCGAGGGCAACTTCTACACCCTGGACATTCAGGGCAATTCGACTGGCACCACCGATGTGAGATTCGGCAAAGTGATCGGAACAGGAGACGACCGTCAGGGCATTCTCGGCGGCTCTATCTATTCCGTTTCAACTCGCTGGCAGATTGACGCCGAGACAGACATCGCCGATTTGGATACCGTGAATTTCTACGGGTGCACCTTCGAGTTCATGGGGGTGGGGAAATACTCCGGCTCGACAAAGACGGACATAATCGGCTGTCAATTCATCGACTGTGCCGAGCAGCAAATCAATGATGTCGAGTGTCTGAATAACGTCTTTATAGCTCCCACCCCATCGAGCGCTGTCGAGATCGTCCCCACCACCCAGATCAAGCAGTGCAACTTCATCGCTGCCGAGGTGCAGAACGAGCCCCTAGACCGGGTGTGGCGGGTGGATGTGTCGGTGCCGGTAGCCAATGACGACACAGCTAACGCCAACTCTGCTGCTACTGGGGACTGGACGATGATCCCCCCTACCGAAGCGATTGCAGATTACACGGCGTTTGGAGTCCAGAAGTACTTTGGCGGGCTGGAGCTGAACATCAACACCGCTGGTGTGGGTGGAGTGGTCGTCTGGGAATACTACGGCACGGGTGGTTGGACGGCGCTGGCGGGAGTCACTGACGGCACTACGAGTCTGACTGTCAGCGGCACCAATGACGTGACCTGGACGATTCCGATTCAGGACTGGATTCCGGTTTCTCTAGCGGGACGGCTCGCGTTCTATGTCCGGTTCCGCATCACAACTGTCTACAGCACCAACCCGGTTGGCTCTCAAGCATTTATCATTGACGTGGTGGAGCAGCACCTCAAGTGTATTGATGCGACTCTCGCCAATGGCTACACCGCAGAGGCGCTCAAGTTCTTCGGATTCGGAGCAGCGGGTGCTTTCAAGTATCACGGGGTAGCCTGGGAGAATGCCACCACCACCACCGCAGGAAGCTTCACCACCAATCAGTGGTACGAGATCCTGACGGTGGGCTCCACGGACTTTACTGCTGTAGGGGCATCCGCCAACACGGTCGGCATCCAGTTCAAGGCGACTGGGGCAGGGTCCGGGACGGGCACGGCATACGAGCTCCTGTACTTCAACAACACCGAGGACTCTACGCTGCTGGATACAGAGTTCGATGCGGTCGGGACTCCCGCCGCTCCGGTGTTGGTGAATCAGCCACAGATTGATACCATCGTTCATATCCTGGATGGTCGGGATAACGTGACGGACCTGGAGAATGTGAGAGTTATCCTCGAGGCATCGGATGCTACGGGTGATCTGCCGTTTGACGATACCGTTACGATCACCCGCACCGGATCAGTTGCGAGTGTGGCTCACACCGCTCACGGGATGGTCAACGGCAACCAGGTCAAGATCACCGGGGCCGTTCAGGATGAATACAACGGTTCTAAGACCATCACCAACGTAACCACCAACGCTTACGACTTCACCGTCTCCGGCACTCCCACCTCTCCCGCGACAGGCACGATCAAAGCCACCGGGATATTGCTCGAGGGGCTCACCGACTCGAGCGGGCTGATCTCCGATTCTCGATCCTGGGTGAGTGCTCAGCCGGTGGTGGGGGTGGCTCGCCTAAGTACCACCTCCCCATTCTTCCGGGATGGTCCGCTTACGGGAACTGTGTCAACGACGTTGGGTTTGACGATCACTCAAGCGTTGGTATTCGATGAATAGAGGGGGGAGTGAGGGCGTAGAATGACGATCACTGCCACGGATGTCAGCGTCGCGGTCAATGGTGATATCCGCTGGACAGGCGGAGCCACCCCTAACTACACAGTTCTGGAGCTCCATCGTTTCCTCGGATCGCTGGCAGATGACCAGCAAGCCAGCGGGAACGATCTGGTCGATATCACCTCGAGCACTCCCTCTGTCCGCTCCACCGACAACATCATCACCCTCAACAGCCCCTACAACATCGATGACACGATGGCTGAGCACCTCTACGCCGGGTCGATCACCCAGGCGGGCGGGAACACGGTCTACTCCGGCCTGAGAGTCCTCGGGGCGGTCAACACCGCAGCGACTCAGCTCATGCTGGTCCAGGACGGCGACCTGTACCAGTTCACCACCACAGACACCGCCCCCTTCTGGGGCACCCAGGCGACGGGTGGTTACAACGGCAATGCCGCTGCTGGTGTGCTGATGCGGGTGGTGATCAAGACTCGCGAGAACGGAGTGGACTTCGACAACAAGAGAGTGCGGGTTCAGGCCAGGCACTACGTCACCACGGTCGGAGACACTTTCGACTTCTTCAACGTCCAGCTCGGGCAGGGCGAGTCGGTTGCAGCCATCGGTACAACTCCTGATGGACAGAACACCACCGCGCAGGCAACCGTCACGGCATACGCTGACGTGCTCAACTCCGGTGGAACGGCAAACGCTCCCACGGGTGGTTACCAGACCATCGATCTCAACAACGGCAACGGGGCGCAGCCCTACTACGCGCAGTGGACGTTTGGAGCTCAGGGAGACGGGCTCAAAGCGCTGTGGGAGTACACCAAGGATCTGTCGCGCACCGGCAGCACCAAGACCATCGACACTGTTGTCGGTGAGTTCTTCCTCGGGGTTACCCATGAGTGGCCCTATGACGGGCAGAGCGTCAACCACGCAGAGCGGGACGAAATCTGCTGGGGCACGCAGATCACTTACAAGACGCTAGTATCTGGTCCCTTCACTCCCGGCAATGGTGTCACATTCGCAAGCGGTGCCAGTGGTCGGGTGCTGTTCGATGATGCCGTGGATCTGCTCATTGTGGCCCTGGATGACGTAACCGGAACGATCACTGATGAGGACGCCATCACCGAGTTCTCTGGTGTCTCACAGGTAGCAACCTCGACCACAGCAATAGTGGAAGAGGCTGTCACCGTTGTTCAGGACGGCACAGGTACACCTGGTCACACCCTTCAGGGTGGATCGGGGATTCTCCTGGCTGACAACGACGCAGGCGCAACCGGCACGATGTGGATTCAGCTTCAGTCTGGAGTGGCTCCTGTCGATAACATGAGAATCTACAACGTTGACACCCCCACAGCAGACGGGCTGGTCAACGGCACCCCCACGGGTCGCACCGTCCCCAAGATTTTCACCGGGAGCTATACGGGGTCCTACATCGGAGCTTTCGGTGTCGGAATCGAGTCGGCGGACCTGACGGCGACCGATACGATCCAGGATCTGCTCGGAGCTACGCAGCAGCCCCCAAACAACGTCACCTACTCGGTGACGGGCCTGGTGTCTGGCGAGGACTACGTCCTGGTTGGCCCTCGAGCTGCTGGAATCCTCGAGAAGGATCAGGACACTCATACGGGCATCTTGACGGACGGAACATCGGCCACGATGGTGATGACCACCGCCATCCCCACCGACACCCCCACTCTGGCGGGTAGCACGGTGAGGATTCAGGACGACAACGGGGTCTACGTCCGCATCCCCTACCAGTCATATACCGGGAGCACCTACACCTTCACCGGACAGGGGACTGGGTTCTACGAGGGCAGTGACGGCGCTAACTCCGCTGCCACCAGTGAGGTGTTCATCTCGTATATCGACAAGCTCGCGACTGGCGCATCCGAGTCGTTCACTTCAGTCTTCGATGTCACTCGCGATCTGTTCGTGAGGGTGCGGGATGGTGGGGCGACTCCGATTGTCACCTTCGAGAGTGACGCTGCTCAGCTCACCAACACGGGCGGGACGGTTGCCGCGATCAGGAACTCTGACGCATGAAGCTTGCGGAGGCTTACGAGTTTGTTCGGAAGGACAAAGAGGGCAAGCCTCTACCCGATGCCGAGCAGATCGAGTACCTCCAGAAGCTCGTTGCATCTCAGAATGCCGCTCTGGATCAGATGCAGAAAGAGCGCAACATGTGGAGGGACCGGGCTACCACAGCCGAGCTCGCATGCAAGCACGCTGAAGAGGCTTACTACATCCAGAAGAACATCGCGAAGAACCTGATCGATTGCTCCAACGAGACACAGCAGGACGCGGCAGCATCTATTCATCTGCTCGAGGCGGAAGTCAAAGAATTGAAGGGGTGATGTGGCTGTTGAGATTGATTGGCCCACCTCTCTCATCACCGTCAATCAAGCGGATCTGACGTTTGTCACCGGAACGCTCTATGAGCTCGATACCGATCAATTCCGGAAGGATCTCAACGCCCTCCAGGCGTCAGAGATCGGCATGCCCTGGCCCACCACCCACGTCCACAACACACAGGTGTCGGTGGCCGGGATCACCCTTCCTCGGGTCATCGAGATCATCGCCCCCTACTCGATTCAGTTCCTGCCGGATTCACAATGGTCCGTCAGGCTCGCGGGCTCCAATAACAACATCTTCGACATCGAATCGGGCATCCTCGTTCAAAACCAGGTCCAGGTGATTCCTGGCAACTCCGCCGGACTGGTCATTGGGCAGGCGACCCTTACGGCAGCCCAATCGGCCAATCTCGCTCTGATCCAGACCCTCGCCAACGGAATCACCTTCCAGAAGAACACAGCCCTGTCCAACTTCCCGTTTGTGATGACCGGGACAGATGGGCAGGCTAAGACGGGCCTGACGATCACAGGGCAGCGGAGACAGGATGCCGGAGTATTCGGCAGCCTCGACAACTCCGTTACCGAGGTAGGCCAGGGGGCATACACGGTCGATTTGTCGGCTGCGGATCTCAACGCTGATACTGTCCTGCTTCTTTTCACCGCAGGCGATGCCCTCCCCACAGCCATCACCATCACCACGGTAACGGTGGCATGATGTTTTTCTGGCGAGCTCGAGGGCATGTGGCTTCCGTCTCATTTGCCCAGGTATGGGGAGCGGGGGTGCTCAACCTCTTCCGTGAGTCGTTCCGGTGGACCCTCGAAATCTGCCAGAACGCCACCCAGACACTCAGGCTCTGGTAGTGGAATCTTTCACCCTCACCCTCGAGATACACCGGGCTCTAGGGCGGGAGCTGGATATCCGTCAGACTGAAGCGTTCAACCGGGCTATCAGGCAGGCCAGGGTGGAGACAGAGGAGCTCCGGCAGACGTTCGCTGTGACAGTCAACGGGGCAATGGTGGAGGAATAGTGGCAGATATCCACACATACGACATCGGTACCAACCTCGATGTGACACTGGTGGACGAGAACGCTGCCATAGTGGACCTGTCCACCTCGAGCAGCATCGCCCTCTACCTGACCAAGCCAGGCGGGACAGTGGTAGAGAAGGCTATGACCCAGCCCGGTGGGGGTACTGATGGGGTGTGTCGCTACACCACGATAGCCTTAGACTTGGACACCCACGGGCAGTGGAGGCTACAGGTGCGGGTGGTGTTCCCAGCAGGGGAGTGGACATCCAACGAGGGTGTGATGCCGGTCAAGCTCTCGAGGTTCACCCCTCCATGATCAGGGCTAAGCGTATCTGTGGGGCCAGGGGCTGCTCTGAGCTAGCAGCGGAGAGCTTGTGCCCCCAACACCAGATCGAACGGGCACAGCGTGGCTATGGGCGGTCGAGGCGTCTATCCCCAGGTGCCAGGGGCTACGGTGCTGAGTGGAGGCTCACGAGAGCGAGCGTCCTGCGACGCCAACCCATGTGTGGCTACTGCGGTGAGCGTCCATCCAGTACGGTAGACCACGCTGTGCCCAAGCATCTAGGGGGATCGGATCATCCCTCCAACCTGGTGGGGTGCTGTGCTCGGTGCCATCTCAGCAAGTCAGGCCGAGAAGGGGCAGCAGCGAAGCATGCGAGTCGAAAGGGCAGGGCTGTAAGTGACTGACGGGTATACCCTTAAGGTCACCGATGCTTTAC
>Ga0255047_10001310_pt1 | contig 18330 bp, 21 predicted proteins | sample JV7_2_1_MG_FD_183640 | JGI IMG/M metagenome (GOLD analysis project Ga0255047, IMG submission 183640) | Seawater microbial communities from Jervis Inlet, British Columbia, Canada - JV7_2_1 | ecosystem: Environmental > Aquatic > Marine > Inlet | place: Canada: British Columbia | collected 2016-10-06 | reverse complement strand
TCATTTCAGGCTCCATTTTCCATAATGTTTATTATGCGAATCCATAATCCGCAGAAAACCGCCGATTTTGAGCATTAGAGTTGCATCGATCAACCTGAAGTAGTGCTTGTCGTGACAAGTATCGATCACTTGATGTCGTGACAGCGAGTGGCGGCCACCCCCTGGCCTCCGGAAGCCCCTGCATAGTGCTCATCTGAGATCCAGCCAAAACAGAACTTTTTTCTTGATCGACAGCCCCCTCCTGACCCCCCGCCCTTTTCATAGAAAAAACCCCAAAAATCCCGCCGCTTGCCACAGAATTTATCCCAGGCTACATTTCTCGCCAGTTTCAGGAGGGCCTGCTATGGCTAGACAGAACGCAGCGAGCCGGCGCAAAAGCTCGCCGAAGGATGAGTTGGGGGACGCTCTTGCCTTGCCGATCGATAGACCTGGTCAGGATCCGACAAGGTCGGGGATTTTTGACGTCGAGCAGTTGCCGCGGCTTGACGCCAAGCAGATGGAGTTTGTCGCCGCTGTGGCCAGTGGTATGAGCGCGCTTGATGCGTATCGGCGGGCGTATCCCGAGTGTAGCAAGCACCCGGCACAGGATGTTTGGCGTTTTGCCATGTTGTTGAGGTCGAATGAGGGGGTGGCGAGATGGATTCATCAGGCACAGATTAATGATCTGGCGCGGCCTTTGGTGACACGGGAAGCGCATATTGCAGAGTTGGATGAAGCTAAGAGGTTTTCATATGCGACCCAGCAAGCCGGCGCCGCGGTCAGGGCGATCGAGTTGAAGGGCAGGGCCAGTGGGTTTTATGTCGAGCGATCGGTGGTCGAACATGTGTCGCAGAACCCGGAAGAAATTCTGGATCGGATTGCGGTGGTATCGCCGGAGCTGGCGCAGTCGATGGCTGATAAGGCGGGGTTGGCGTGGAAGGCGCCGATTGAGGTGTCACGGCCGCCGGTGCGTGTGCCCGCGACCGTTGTGGATAGGTCGGAATAGCAGTATGGTTTCGCGATCGTCATGGCTGCCGGAGATTGTTTATGGCCGTTACGCTACCCACCGCACTTCAGAACACCATCATGAATGCGATTGACGATGCGGTGAATGCCGGGTCCGGCGCCGGTACGCTGGAGATCGGCACGACCGGGATGGGGACGGTGTTGTCGACCATCACGCTTTCCGATCCGGCGTTCGGGGCGTCTTCGAACGGGGTGATTACCCTTAACGGGGTGCCTCTGACGGATGGTGCGGCTGATGCGAGTGGGGAAGCGGCGGCAGCGCGGATTAGAGATAGTGACGCGAATGATGTGGTAACTGGGTTGACGGTGGGGGAGGCCGGGTCCGGTGCGGATATCATTTTGGATGAAGCGACAATTCAGTCCGGTCAGACAGTAACGCTGGATAGCGGTACGATAACTCACGGGTGAGCTGATGAAACTTTGCCTCTGCATAATGCGTGCGAACAAAACGCACAACATCGCGCCCAAGCTCGACGATCAGGGCAAACCCCGCACTGATATTGATCCCGAAGCTGGCCGCCACAGACGCGGCGAGGTGATTGATATCTTCGACGCCGACACTCGCGGGGGTTTCAGTGGCAGCGGTGGTCCAGCATTTTTCAATATCTATATCACGGGCTGGGCTGTCAGAGCAGGTGAGACAAATGAGGATGCGTTGCGGCGTGCCAAGGAATGGCTACTGGTCCCGCACGAGCATGACACTGAGTGGTCGGTAACACCAATTGCACCGGGATTGCCGGGTGAGCGTGAAGGCATCAAACGGGGCGTGGCTCGCAAGCGCAGGCTGATCCACATTCCGAGCCTGACACCAGCTGCACGCCAAGCCCTTCGAGATGATGGCCACATCACCCGAACAGCAGCGTGGCTCCGTAACAACATCAAGCGCCGCAAAGCCAACATCAGGGGTGATGATGATGTTGAGGCGGATGACGCGGTTAATCCCTGATGGCGACTGTCACTCGATACGTTGATACGGCGTCCAGTGGTGGTGACGGGACGACACAGGGCCATTCTGGAGCGACGGCTGCTTACGCCAGTTTGTCCGCTTGGGAAGCGGCAGAGCAGACTGATCTGCCTACCGATACTGACACGCACGTCGTCTATTGCGCTGGCTCCACAGCAGACAGTACAGCGGTCACTGTAGCAGGTTGGACGACTGGAGCGTCGAACGACATCTTGATAGCTGGTGATGAAACTGCTCCCGATAGTGACGGCTGGGCAGCCTCAGGCATTTTGAACAGCACTCACTATCGTCTTGAGGCCAACGCAAATCTATTTCAATCCAACGAGAACTTCGTTACTCTCGAAAAGTTCCAGATTTATGTACTTGTCACAACGGCACGAACTAATTGTATCATAAACTTTGTGGACACGGGGGCTCTCAATCAGTTCAAGAAAATGGTGATGCGCAATGAGACTGCTGGAAGGATAATTTCAAGCTCTGACACATCTGGACATGATGTAGTAATTGAAAACTGTGTTCTTTACGATCTGGGAACTGCGTGTGTTGATATTGTTCTTACTCAGGGGCACTCCGTCTTCACTACATGGACAGTTACTAACTGTTTGATAATGGGTGGCGTCAACGGTTTTCAGGAAAGCGGTGGCATTCTTAATTGCACGAATTGTGCTGTGTTCGATAACTCTGACGATTTCAAGAGTGTTGGGGGCACCATCGACTACTGCGCTTCGGACGATGTTGATGGCACCAACTCAGTAGATATATCGCCGGGCGCAACTGAGGCAACAGAATGGGCCAAGGCGTTCACTGATTACGCTAATGGCGACTTCCACGTCAAAGACACCAGCTCTGTTCTTTACAATGCCGGGACAGCTACGGGAATGCCAGCCGATGATATCAAGGGCGTAACGCGGACAACTAACGAAATAGGACCGTTTGCATTTGTGGCGGCGGCTGGTGGCGTGGGGCCATTGGCGCACCATCATTATCATAACACCCTGAGAGGCTAATGAGATGTCACTCATTCTGAAGCAGAGTACGGCGGTCGATGTGTTGATCGGTCCATTTGTTGATGCGACAGATGGGTACACGTCAGAAGACGCCCTGACCCTCACGCCAGCGTTGACCAAACTCTCAAAGAATGGTCAGGCGCTCGCAACCCGAAACGATGTCACGAACTGCGTTAACGATGATTTCGGTTATTATAATTGTGAGCTGGACGCGACCGATACAAACACGGTTGGAACGCTGGTGATCGCGGTTGAGGGCAGCGCAACACATCTTGCGGTGCGGCATGAGTTTCAGGTGGTCGAGGAAAACGTCTACGATGCGATGTACGGCGCGTCTGCGGCGCTTGGTACTGACGTGGCCTCTATTCTGACCGACACCGGCACCACGCTTCAGGCCGAGCTCGACGCCATTCAGGCAGCGGTGATCACAAACGCTGCGGGTGCTGATATCGCAGCGGATATCATTGCAGTCAAAGCCGAAACTGCCAGCATTCTTACCGATACTGGAACAACGCTTGATGCTGCGATAGCCGTGATCGACGCAAATGTGGATCAGATAGAAGCTGCCGTGATCACCAATGCGGCGGGTGTTGATATCGCCGCCGATATCATCGCAATGAAGGCCGAAACGGCTTTGATTGTTGCTGATACCAATGAATTACAGACAGATGATGTGCCGGGGTTGATTGCAGCCCTGAATGACCCGACTGCTGTCGCTATTGCCGACGCGGTGTGGGATGAAGCTCTGGCGGGGCATGTTGCTGCGGGTAGTTATGGCAAGGCGGTGGCAGATATTGAAACCGATGCAACCGCAATTCTTGCTGATAGCAACGAATTGCAGACCGATTGGGCCGATGGCGGTCGTCTTGATGTGATCCTAGACGCAGCAAGCGCCCCGACCGCTGCCGCCGTCGCAGATGCCGTGTGGGATGAAGCTCTCGCTGGTCATGTCGCGGCAGGAAGCTACGGCAAGTCGGTTGCGGATATCGAAACCGATGCGACCGCTATTTTAGCCGATACCAATGAACTTCAAGGTGATTGGGTCGACGGTGGAAGGCTCGACTTGATCCTAGACGCAGCAAGTGCGCCGACCGCCGCCGCCGTCGCGGATGCTGTGTGGGATGAGGCGCAGGTCGATCATGTGGCCGCTGGTAGCTTTGGCCTGATTGCATCAGAGATCGCGACAATCGACACGGTAGTCGATGGTATTCAGACAGATCTGGATAACGGCACGGACGGTTTGGGTGCGATCAAAGCCGACACTGCCGCGATCTTGGTGGATACCGGGACCACGCTGGACGGCAAGATCGACACCATTGATGGAATTGTCGATGCGATCCTTGTCGATACTGGCACCACATTGGATGCGGCACTTGCCGTAGTGGACGCCAACGTGGACGCCATTCTGGTGGATACCGGCACAACTCTCGACGCGGCGATAGCGGTGATTGATGCCAATGTCGATCAGATTGAAACGGCGGTGATTACAAATGCTGCTGGCGTCGATATTTCGGCAGATGTTGCCGCGATGAAGGTCGATACTGCTGCCATTTTGGTGGACACCAACGAACTTCAGACCGATGACATTCCAACCTCGATCGCTGCCCTGCCAACGGCGGCAGAGAACGCGGACGCTATTTGGGATGAAGCAAGGTCCGGTCACTCCACGCAAGGCACTTATGGCGAGAGCCACGGCAGTGTGATTTCCGCCAATGTGAATGATGGAAGCCCAACGACAACGGTGTTCATCGCTGATCTGACCGAGACCACTGACGACCATTATATTGGGCGGGTGATCATATTCACTTCTGGCACTTTGCTGGGCCAGGCGACGGATATCACCGATTACACTGGGGCGACCAAGACGCTCACTGTGACCGCGCTCACCGAAGCACCAGCCAATGGCGATGACTTCATCATAATCTGATGGCACAGATTACAAGGCTTGGCGTCTCCGGGATACCAAGGCATCTGTACGCTTCGTTCGCTGGTAAAGAGGCAATGTCGTCAACCGGCGACCTTGCAGCCAATCACTCCGGATACACAGCCGCGTTCTTCGGTGACGTGTTCCGTTATCAGATTACCGACACGGACATTCTCCAGCTTCCGATCAACGCCCAGCTGGCGGATCGTCCGGACCCGAGAGCGAAGATACTGCATGTGGTGAATCTTAGGGGCACGGCGGGCGCGCAACGTAGTGCCGGTCGGATCCCCAGGGGGCGGGTGCAGCAACTGACGCGAGAAAGATCCACCTTCACAGTGACGAGTAATTCAAAAGGACACGAATAACCAAAGGGGAGCTAGATGCAAGAGGGTATTCTGTTTTGCACGCCGTGCTACGGCGGCATGGTGTTTGAGCCCCATTTTCAGGCTTGCCTTCAACTCACTTACGATATGCAGCAAAGCGGCATTGAGCACACATGGCTCACCGGTCGTAACGAGAGCCTGGTGCATCGCGCGCGGATGGAGATGACCGCGACGTTTCTGCGCGAGAGTGATTTCACCCACATGATGTGGATCGATGCCGACATCGAGTTCACCACCGATGATGTCGGCAAGTTGTGGAACCATTCGGTTGAGGGTGGCGCGGATATCGTCGTGGCGGCTTACCCGATGAAGAAGCCGGGCGCCAAATACGCCGCGTGGGTGGACGGCGCGCTGGTTGATGATTTGGATCAATTCGACGGGCCGGTTGAGGTAGACCTGGCTGGTACCGGGTTCATGATGATCAAGCGTGAGGTGCTGGAACGGATTTATCAGTCGGTACAGCAAACACAGGATGCTGCGGCGGCGGTAATGCGAAAGCTGGACACGGGGTTACTGGATGAGAAGGAAATGCAGCTTCTGAGGGATGCTGTTGTCCCCCATTACGCGCCGGATTATGAGGGGCCGGACGGCCGCGTGCCGGCGCTATACAAGACACCCATCAACAACGATACTCTGTTGAGTGAGGATTATTTTTTCTGCAAACTGGCGAGAAAACACGGGTTCAAGATTCTCATGGACCCGTCAATTCGGCTCGGGCACTGGGGGATTTATCGATATGGGGATGCGTGAGTATTGTGCGGAGTACGGGCAAAATCCCAACGCTGTGCCCGACATCGCCGGCAAATATGCCGGGAAAAATGCAGTGGTATGCGGTGACGCAGCCTGTATCTGGGAGGATTTGGAAACACTCGGCGCGCGGAAGAATGCGGGAGGGAACCGGCGCGGTCGTGTTGAGATGGAAGGCTTTGATTTCCTCACGGTCAACAAGCTGATTGAGACATTTCCCGGCAATATCGCGCACGCTTACTCAAACGAGCCGTCGCTGCTGATGAAGTTCATCGCCGCGCGGCGGACGGAGTATCGGCGCGAGTTCACCACCGTGACCAACACCCACTCATGCAATCAGGGCGCCAAGTACCGCTGGCCGTTTGGCGGGCACGGAACGTCGGGGCTGGGGGCGTGCCTGGTGGCGCTCGGACTTGGTTACGACAAGGTGATTGTTTGCGGTATGCCTCTTGATAACGGCCCTCATAACGGCGAGCCACCGTGGCGTAATTGCCGGTTTGAGGTTTCGGAGGTTGCCAGTCCGAAGGGCGGCGGTATTCCGTCACATTGGGAACGGGCGATCCGGTTGGCGTTCGACGGGCGGGTGACATCGATGTCTGGCCGAACGCAGGAATGGCTTGGTTCGCCGCGGTTGCAGCGGATCACATCAATGCAGGTGTTGGGATGAAGGAACAAACCATGGCGGATCTAGCTGACGCTCTTTCCACTTTACATCCACAAGAAGGTATCCCGGACGTTTTCATTCACCCGAAAGCGCAGGTGGACGATGATTGCGAGATCGGTGAAGGGTCGCGGGTGTTTCAGTTCGCCAGCGTGCTCCGCGGCGCGCGGGTAGGAAAGAACTCGATTATCGGACCTTGTGCGGTGCTGGACGGCTCGGTGGTGGGCGACAACACTGCGATCTCGCCGCATCTCATGGCGGGTCCAGGGTTCTGGATTGGGGATGATGTCTTCATCGGCCCAAACATAACCTTTTGCAACGATATGTGGCCGCGGCGGCATCGAATAGGGTTCGATGAAAGCAAGCTGCGAGACCCGGAGAAATGGACGATCGTGGTGGAGAATGGCGCCAGTGTCGGCGCTAACTGTGTTCTGTTGCCGGGGATAACGATTGGTGAGGGGGCGATGGTCGCGGCTGGCGCGGTCGTGGTCAACGATGTGCCTCCGGACACCCTTCTGCACCGCAAAGGCTGGATGTCGAAATTGGACGGTGTCACCGAGATGAATCGCTGTGCCCAGCGGATGAAATGGGCGGTTGAATGATAACTTCAGAGCAGCAATTCGAGATTGATAAGTACCGCGCCGCTTATCGCGATCCGCGGTACAAAATGGGGCCGGCGCGCACCAAGATGTCGACTGCGATGCTAGAAACGATTCCGGTGGAAGATCGAACCGCGTACATGGATGTGGGGTGTGGCCGTGGGGAGATGTTGGATATTGCCGAAGCTATGGGGTTTGACCTGGTGACGGGCGTGGAGCCATCACCTCACACGGCTTTAGATCACAATGTTTCGGAGGATGTGGCGTGGGACATTAATGTTCTCTCCAAATCCTATTCGGTTGTTTCGATGTTTGATGTGATTGAGCATTTGCTGTTTGACGATCAAATCCCGGCGCTGCAAGAGCTGAAGCGGATAGCGAGTGATGTGGTGTTGATTACCGCCGCGGACTTTTCATCCAAGCATAAGGGTGTCGAACTCCATCCCGGGCGACGGTCTTATGATGAGTTTGACACCATGATTCGTGGGGTATTCTCCCAAGCAGAGCGCGTTAATGGCCGGGATTTCAAATCCGCGTCCATGGGCTGGATATGTCGCGTGGGATGAGCGACGGTATCGCGTTGCTCACCATGGCGCGCAGTCGGTCGTCAATGACGTGTGAGATATTTCGCAGGCATGGGGTGTTCTTCGGCAACGTGTGGGAGCCAGGGGAACGGGTCGGGTTCAACGAGCATAAAGAGCTAATCAAGCTTGCGAAGCAGCATCGTGGCTACATGTATGACGCGCTCATTCAGGGGAAAGACCCGGAGCTCCGGGTGCCGGGTTTTGACTGGATGGAGGTTATGCGCGGCGATGGTTATGAGAGCGGGTCATGGGGTGTGAAGGGTGATTATTTTTGCCACGAGATGTTTGCGGGAGCGGGGTGTGTGGGGATCTATCGAAATCCAGCGGATATCGCGGTGAGTTGCAGGAAAGTGTTCGGCGGCAGGAATTATTCAGGGAATGGTTTGGGGTACTGGCAGGTGATTATCGACAAGCACCACGATCGGATGCGCGAACTCGCGGTGCCGGTGATTGACACGGATCAATTGGTTGGCGGCGATGACACAACTTTGCGCGCGGCATTTGATTTTTGCGACCTGGAATATGATCCGGACATCACAAGGGACGTGGTGATTCCGTGTTAACGATTGTTACGACGTTTTTCAAAGGGGGTTCGGCTTCGATCCCGGCGTCATCGAGGATTTTCACGCCTGAATGGGCAGACAAGCTCTATCGCGGTTGCCGGCGTCATTTTCAAGGGGAATTGAGGTTCGTCGTGGCGACCGACGAGCCGCGTAGTTCGTTCAAGGAAGATGTCGAGGTGATGGGGTTTCTCAATTTCCGACATGATTGGTGGGCGATCATGGAGGGGTTGCGCTTGATTGGAGATCCCGTCATGCAGATGGGATTAGACACCATCATTACCGGCCCGCTGGAGGATTTCGAGGAAGTAGACGCGGAACTGGCGATGATCCGCGATCCGTTTAACACCAAGAAACTCGCCAACGGTGTGGTCATGTGGCGCGGTAATAGGGGCGCGGAGCTTTATGATCAGTTTGTTGCCGATCCGGATCGTAAGTCGCGGGACTTCAGGCTTGGTGGGCGAAATAGTGAAATGATATGGTTGGCCAAGAAGGGTAATCCCGATGCCATTTTAGAGGATCTGTTCCCCAATCGCATTTTGTCGTATAAAGCACACGTTCGCCCAAATGACGATGATATTGGCGATGCGGCCATCGTTTACTTTCATGGCGACCCAAAACCGCATCAAATTATGGACGTGCCTTTTGTGAGGGAATACTGGCGGTGACGTTGGAACTCACGGATCATGAAATCAAACAGGTTGGCGGGCTCATTCAGGAGTTCGAGCAAGTTCTTGCGACAACCAAGTTGAAGCGGTATGTGCCCTACGATTGGCAGATTGAATTTCACGAAGCCGGCGCGCTTTGCCAGGAACGGATGCTTATGGCGGCGAACCGAGTTGGCAAGACAATGTCGGCCGGTGCCGAAACATCACACCATCTGACCGGTAAATATCCTGAAGATTGGCGAGGGCATCGGTTTACTAAACCGATCCTGGCGTGGACCGGTTCTCCGACCAACGAGACCAGCCGAGATATCGTTCAAAAGGAATTGCTGGGCGGCTTGGGCGAAGAACTCGGGACCGGATGGATTCCCAGAGAGGATATTGTCGGCAGCCCCACTACCCGTCAAGCGGGCGTCAAGAATGTGGTGGAGAGCTTTCAGGTGCGGCACGCGAGCGGCGGGCTTTCGACTTGTACCCTAAAAACTTATGAGCAGGGCTGGCACAAGTGGCAGGGCACCGCGCCGCATGTCGTGTGGATGGATGAGGAACCCGACGACTACATGATTTATTCGGAGGCCCAGACGCGCGTTATGACAACGCAGGGCTTGATCTACGTTACTTTTACCCCGCTTCGCGGCGTGACTGAGTTGGTGGAACATTTCCAGATCGGGGGAGAAGGGATTTATCTGCGCAGTGCGTCTTGGGATGACGCGCCACATTTGAGTGAAGAAGACTGCACGCGGTTGTCGGCGTCGTATCGGGTGCATGAGCGTGACGCGCGCACCAAAGGCATCCCGATGCTCGGTGAGGGCGCTGTGTTTCCGGTGCCCGATGAGGACATCGTGGTCAGTCCGTTCTCACTCCCCGCTCATTTTAGTCGGATCAAGGGTGTGGACTTCGGTATTGATCACCCGGCGGCGGGTATCGAGCTTGCCCACGACCGTGATCAGGATATCGTTTATGTGATCTCGTGCTATCGCAAGACCGGTGAGACCGCGCCGTATCATGTTATGTGGCTGAACCGCAGTAACAAGGACATTCCGGTGGCCTGGCCGCATGACGGCATGAACAGGGAAAAGGGTGGGGGCACAAAGCTGGCGCAAGCGTACCGGAATTATGGTGCGGCGATGCTGCCGAAGTCGGCGCGGTACCCCAGAGGTCCGGCGGATGATGTCGAGCGGGGCGGGGCGCAGCCGGTTGAGCCGATTATTGATGAGGTGCTTGATCGGATGATGACCGGCCGGTTCAAGGTATTCTCGAATCTCAATCAATGGTTCGAGGAAAAGCGGTCTTATCATCGCAAAGACGGCAAGGTGGTCGCGCGGAGAGATGACATTCTCAAGGCGACTTTCTACGCATTGATGATGATCCGATACGCGGTGCCTTTATCTATGCTACGAAGGGCAGGGGGCGGGATACAAAGTCATGTTCCATCGCGGCCGATAGCGAGTTCGTTGTCATGAAGAAAAAGCTGCGGATGAAGGATAAAATCGAACGCATGTGTATTGATGCCGGCTTGGCGCCGACGTTGCGCGAGGATATCGGCGGGCATCAGTTGTTCGTGGCAGATGGGTTTTCTCTGATCCCGGCGATCCAATATCGAAGATTTGGCATCAAGCCGGGGGAGTTCCCGTCCGGGTGCTTTGTCACAATCTGGTGGCTGGCCAAGTCGGATGAGCGGTTTGACGTTGGTGCCCCACTGATGTTTGAACCGAACCACGATCCGAGTTACGATGTGGATTCCCGCAAACAGATGCGGGTGAATAGCGCGCGGGAACACGCGCGCGAACATTTGGAAGCGCGGGCGGCCGCTGCCAAGAACCGTTTGGTGGTTAACTGATGCCTGAAGAAGTCATTGAGACAAAGCCGGAGGGGGGAACGGCAAAGCGACGTTTCAACGCATTGGATTTCAGCTTCTTAGCGGAATACGTCGTTGAGGAACGCGACCGGCGTAAGCGTAATCGCGCCGATCTGGAGCGACAGTGGAAGGAGATCGACCGGCAGATTTTGATGAAGCCGTCAGTCGATTTCAAAAAATTACCCAATGGCCGGGTTGACCGCACCAAGCGGTGGATGTCGGAACTTGAACTTCCGCTCCAGGCGCAAGCACTGGAGGTTTTAACCGCGGACGCGCGTCGTATGCTGTTCTCGTCAGGGGAATCTTGGTTCAGAGCACATTCACAAACCACGGACGAATATTTTGAGGCGGTGGAGAATGATTCCATCATTCTCGGGGACCGCAATGACGTGCCGTCGCGAATCGACCAGGACAACGTTGATAAACTAGCAGAGGGATTCCTGCTTCATATTTTCAGCCAGATGGATTTCGCCGGTCGTATGGATCGGATCAATGCCGAGGCGTTTAAGTACGGGATGGGTGTCGGTCGTGCGCGGATGGAGACCAAGTCGGTTTTTGTTGATGATGCGCGTGGGGTGATGCGTCAGACGGTGCGGATGCCGTCGTTGGTGCCAACGTCGGTCAAGAACAATTATTTGGATGAAATGAGTTTTCAAGGGCACACTTCGCATGTGCTTGGACCGGCGCATATCGCCGAGGATTACATGCCGTTGACTAATCTCAAGGTTGCGGCCTCCAAGGGTTCTACCGATTTCAACAATCCAAATGGCGGCTGGATGCCGGGTAAGGTCGGCAAGCTGGAGGGGGATGACAACGACTGTGTTGTGCTTTTGGAGATGGAAGGCGACATCGTTATCCCGCGCAAGACCACGCGGAATATGCTGATCCCAAACGCAATCGTGACGGTTGCGGTGGGTGGTAAGAGCGGCAATAGCAATAATTCTCAGGAGGTGGTTCGGTTTCGGCGACGGGGTGTGCCTGAATCCACATATTTGCTGCATCCATACCATTACGAGGGGGCCACGGATGCTTACCCGGCGTCACCGCTGATGAAGGGGCGGCCAATTCAGATCATGGCGACCGATGCGTTGAACCGGTTGATGGACAGCGCCATGCTGAAGAACGCGCCGCCGGTGTCCTATGACCGGTCGGATATGTTCTTCGCCGAGAGCGGCGGCCCGATCATCGCGCCATATGCTGTTTGGGCGTCGATCGATGCGACAATCAAAGTGCATTCTGAGCTTGGTGGTGAACCGGGAACGCTGTCCAGCATTTTAAGTTCCGCCATCAATCTTTATGCGGAACTGACGGGCGTGTTGCCGTCAAGGTTGGGCGCACAAACGGTAAGTCACACAACTGCTTTTGCCAAAGACGCAGAGATCCAGCGCGGCGCCTCGCGGACGGTCGACTATGTGCAGCAAATCGGTCATGGCCCGATGACGACCTGGCTCGATCGTGCGTACCGCATGGGCCGGGCATCGATCGGTGCAAACGAGAGAGTTGAGTTTTACATTCCCGCCTACGGTGGGTTCGTGTCGGTGCGAAAAGAGCATCTTCCTGAGAAGGTGTCTTGGGAGTGGTTCGGTTCTGCTGGCCCGGCCGAGGAACGCGAAACCAAGGCGCAGAAGTTGCAAGCACTGCAACTTGCCATTCAGATGGATAATTTGGCGATACAGCTCAGGCGTCCACCGACGTTGAATCTGCCGGCGGCAATTCAGCACACGCTGCGAGATGGAGGTTGGACGGACGTTGATGTCATCACCAGCATTGCAGAGTCTTCTGATGCAAATCAGGCAGCACCCAGCCCTGAAGGAGCTGTTGAACTCAACCCCGGCACCCAGATCGCCGCGGTACAAGGTCTCACAAGAGCAATCTCAGGAGGTCGCTCTTAAATTCGCATACGATTCTGGTCGCCTAGATCAACATGAGATATGGGTGGCCGCCTTGACTGGTACTGATCCAGCCAGTACATAAATAAGTGGATCTCTCGCAGAGGAGGTATTTTTGTGAGCGATCAAGAGCAGACCGTGGTTGAGGAACCGGAAGGTGCGGCAAAGCCGGCACCGGAGGGCGAAAGCGCACGGACTGATGATCTGGACGAACTGCTGAAGCAGTATGAGAGTGCTGCGCCGGCCAGTGCGGACGGGTCGTCATCCGATCCCGAATCAAAAGGGAACGGTGAAACATCTGAAGGCGATGTTAAGGAATTGGTGTCTGAACTCGTGCAGGAAAAGCGTGCGCGGGAGAAGGCCGAAGCAAATACCGCGTTTCAGGCGGATATGAAGACGGTTGTTGATGAGGTTCGCGGAGATATTTCCGGGGAGCAATTCAATGATGTTTTCGTGGAAGCCTGGTTGGACGCGGAAGCTCGGACGAATCCCAATCTTGCTACGGCCTGGGCGAACCGGAACACCGACCCCGCGCATTTCAAACAGGTGGTCCGCGCGCTCGGTGAAAAGTTCACCAAAATTGTTAAAGGGCAACCAGACCCCAATGTGACTGAGGATGTGGAAGCTGTTGCCAATGCGGTTCGGGGAGCGTCACCCAACGCCCCCGCCGGTTCAACGCCGAATTTCGGTGCGATGCCGCAGGGAGAGTTCGATCAGATGGTCAATAAATTACCGAGACATTCTGCCGGATAATCTCTGACAAAAAGGTGGGGGTGTGAGCCAAGGAGATAGGAAATGGCTCTCACTGTCACAGCAACAGACACAGAACTACAAAAACCAATCAATGCGATCTTCGAGCAAACCTTTTTGAGGCGTGCTCAACAGATGTGCCCGTATTTCATGGGCACGGCGCCGGGTGAAATCACCAAACAGCGCGGTACGTCGACAATCAAATGGCGGCGCATCGAGCAGGAGACACCCAGTATCACCGCATTGAGTGAACTCACCGGTAACGCGGCTTACATGCAGGGCCGTAGTGCTGACACCCCGACGTTCACCGACGTTACTGCGACTCTGGCCAAGTACGGTCAGTTTTACATCGTCAACGAAGAAGTTGATCTGTTCAACCCGAATGGAACGACTAATGAGTTGGTGGATGTGCTTGGTGAATCGGCTGGTCGTTCTTTGAATCAACTTCAGCGTGACATCGCTGAGGAAAATTCAACGCAACGGTTCGCCGCCAACGTCGCGTCCGATGGTGCCGTAAACGCCGCCGCGGTGGTTGGTGACCTGAATCGGGTCATCAATGAGCTGACCGTTAACTCGGCGCGCATGTTCACCCCGATGACCAATGGATCGCAGAATGTCGGCAGCGCGCCGATCCTGCCCGCCTATTGGGCGATCTGCCATCCCGACGTGGCCCAGGATATCTCTGGCCTCACCGGTTTTAAGTCGATCGAGACTTATGGCGGTCAGGTTGCCACGGTCATGGGCGAGTTTGGTACCTATGCCAAGGCCGGTCGTGGGCTGCGGTTTGTTATGTCCGAGGATGCGTCGATTGACGCAGGCGCGGGCGCCATCCTCTCGGGTGCGGATCTGAACGCCACTTCTGGCAGCGGCGATCTTTACACGATCGTTTGTTACGGCCGGGATGCGTTCGGTTCGGTTGGACTTGGTATGCGTCACACCGATGGTGTTTATCGTGCGGGCGAGAACGAAGGCAGCTTCGAACTCATTCAGCACGGCGCCGGTTCCGGTGGTACATCCGATCCTTTCAACGAGATCAGCACGATCGCGTGGAAGGCTTGGTGGGCTGGCGCGGTTCTTAACTCGGCCTGGTCGCGAGCGATCCGCGTTGGTGCAACTGATCTGACCAACTAATATTCTGGTCAGTTGACAAGAATGGAAGCGGGGGCGACATTGCCCCCGCTTTCTTTTTGTGATTGGGGAGAAGAATGGTTGTCAATCTGAAGTCTATTGAAGACCCTCGCGATTCGTTGTCAAAAGCGCGGCGGGTGGAGCTATACCGATACGCGCAACAAGTTGGTATGGAGGGGACGATCGAGGCATCCATGCCGGCTGATATGATGCGGCAAATCTTGAGGGAGGCGGGGCATTCGAACATTAATATTCCCGTTCGCATCATAGGTCGTCCGGAGCCGGGGTCACTGCCGCCAGGGAAAGCTAATGGTAAACCCGCGCCGGTACCAGCCGCAGCGCCTCTTGAGGATAACAAGACGGTGGACGCTTCGGCGGATTTAGCGGAGCAGTGGCGGCGGGGTAAACAAGAGGTTCGCCAATCGGCAATCGATTATGATACGTTGAAGTCGCATCAGCTTCGAAAGCTGGCGCGAGATCGAGGTTTAGCATCGGCACCGGGGGAGAGTGTTGAGATTTTGAAGGATAGGCTTCGTGGCCAAGACCCTACTCCAAGCGGTTAATGCGGTTTTAAAGCGCACGGGAACGATCTCCGGTGCGAATGATGAGTTCACCACCTTGACTGATTCCGCCCGTCAACGGTCTTTGGATGTAGCGGTGCAGGTGGTGAATGAGGGAATCGATGAACTTTACCTGGCCGGCAATATCTCTCTGCCAAGCCAGCAAGCGGAGAGCACCATCACATTATCCGCGACCAGGGTGTATGCTCTTGCCACGGATTTGGTCCGACTTCAGTGGCCTTTGATCGACAAAACCAATACGCAATTTATCTGGGAATATTCTGGGTCGTACACACAAATGTTGTCAGATGACCCGGAGCAGGACGACACGGGCTTGTCTTTTTACGCCAAGATCCGTCCAACTGACGGAAAATTATTTCTTGATCGCCAACCAGGCACTGTCGATCTCAATAACATTTACACATACCAATACGACAAGGACACGGAACTCACCGTAGTGGGCGACACAGTGCCCTTCGATAACATTGTGTTTCGCGCCATGACTCCGGCTTGGGCGCATTTATGGGAGCGGGACATGCGTGATGAGTTTGATGCCAGTTTGTTTCGCACTTCGATTGGAAGGGCGGCAGCAGCGCTTACCAAACAAACGCCCCGCTCTGATTATTCCCCACGGTAGGGCGCCATGCCCCCACGCATTTCGGCAAAAGATTACGACGTTGTTCTGAAGTTCGGCGGGGGGCTGGCCACTCGCTCGGCGGAAGACGAGATCAACGAGCGCGAGGCCGCGGACGGACAGAATTTCCTGCTCGACGCCGAACTCTCGGAGTTCCAGCGTCGGCCGCCATTCGATTTAGTCGACACTGCCGCCAACGCTGGTTCTATCTTGGGCGGCGGGTCGTTCGTGGATTCATCAGGCAATGTATTCTCGTTTTTTCAGGCGGGGAACACGGTTTACGAGTTTGATGGCACGTCACTCCTAAGCACCACCCTGGACACTGTGAGCGCGACGGCCGAGTTGCGCGGGCACTGGAGGTCTCATTCGTGGGAATTGGACGATCAAGTCATCATCACTGACCTGAATTTGCTTGAAGTGGTCAAAACCTGGGACGGTACGACCTGGCAGGATGTGACGTTCACCGACGAGAGCGGGGCGGGGTTCGGCAACTTCTACTCGAAATATTGCCGGGTGAGCCGCGAACGGGCTTGGTTCGGTCATGTCAAGGCGGGGGCGACCACCACACCACATATGGTTGTGGGCAGTGCGGTTGAGGCGTTGACGCAGATATCGAACGCCAACAAGCCGTCCAGCGCCATTGGTACCGCCGATCCGTTCTATATATTGACCCCGGATCTGAAACCGATCAACGGCATGGTTGGCGCTCTGGGGGCGCTGTTGCTCTCGACCGAACAAGGGGAGCTGTTCCATCTCACAGGGGACAACAGCCAGGACTTCAGCATCAAAGACTTCTACAAGGGATCGGGCGTGGTTGGCGAGGAAGCCATTGATTTTGTTGGCAACGATGTTTTCTATGGCCGCCAAGGAAGGGTCGAATCCTTAACCGACACTGATCGCTTCGGCGACACGGAAGCCGATGACATCACCAAGGGGATCGCTGATCAATTAGCGACCTATACTGGCTGGAAGATCGTTTATAACGGTCGTCTCAATCGGGTGTATTTGTTCCCTGATGGTGCCTCCGAGGTGTGGGTGTTTCAGACGGCACTGCGCGGTACAGATCGCAGCCCGTGGATGCGGTGGAAAACAAATCATGCGTTGGCGTTCCAACCAACGTTTGTGCAATCAATGCTCGATCCAGGGGATGGTCTTGAGTATGTGTTTATGGGGGACAGTTCCGGTAACATCTACCGGCTGGAGGGCACGGGACTGGCCGGGGACGCCGGGACCACCGATATCTCCGCATTCGTTACCAGTAAGCTGTTCTCCATCCCGGAGACAGCTAAAGGTTATGACTTCGAAGGTTACATCAAATATCGCAGGGGGCTTGCTTCCACCATCAGTGTGACGATGTTATATTCCGGCGAAGAAGTGTTTGATTCCGCGCTTGTGTTAGAAGTGCCGAGTCATATTTCGGCGACGTTTTACACGGGTTCTGTTTATTATAACGACGATGAATATTATGGAACCGAATTTGCCGGGCGACTGGAGCGCAAGCGAATCGAACCCCGTGGTGGCTCCAATGAATTTCAAATTCAAGTCAGAGTGGATGGGGTGAATGCCTTCAACATCAACGAAGTCGGGCTCCGGTTCAAAGGTACCAGCAATTAACTATTGGACCCGGGAACGCACGCTATCGCGGGGCATCAAGGTTGAAGCTCTGGGCGACCATCATCTCAAGTTCTTGTGGGCGACCTATCAGAAAGGCGGTCTTGAAGTTCTCGGAGATGGGTTTGAAAAGCCGAATGGCGCGAGTTGGAGCGCGGAGGAATTTCACGACGTATTTGTGTCGTTGATGCTGAATACCTTTCATTTCGCATGGATTATCAAGGCCCCAACTGTCAACCACGGTCATATACCGATTGGTATGACCACCGCGTTCTGGTCCCATCATGATGAAGCTCGGGCGCCCTTCATCATCATCGGTGAGATTGTGTGGTTCCCTTGGGCATCCCCCAGGAACGTGATCGAGGGCGCGGTGAAGTTCTTCGACTGGTTGCGTCGGGACTTTCGTGCGATGATGTATACGCGTGATAAACGTTTGTTTGAAATAATCGCGCGACACGGTATCATGCGCCGCGTTGGAACCAGCTTCAATGTAAGCGCGGACGGGGCGACCGCGGTGTTTGAGACAAGGACACCGGAGAGCCATGGGCTTCCTAAGCGATCTGTTCGGCGGGGGCGACACCCCGCAAGTGCAAGCACCCGACCCTAGAAACGCTGTCATAAACTTGAATGCGGGTGGGTTGTCGTCGTCCTTGGGCGCCGGTAACACTCTCAATGTCACTTCCTCGGCAGCCCGTCAGGGTGTAGTTGGTAATCTGGCCAAGACGTTCGAGACCAGCGCCGGCCTATTGGCCGAGCAGCGGGCGAACGTGACGCCCGGTGTGGGGGCTCTAACTCGATCAC
>Ga0255047_10001309_pt1 | contig 18335 bp, 12 predicted proteins | sample JV7_2_1_MG_FD_183640 | JGI IMG/M metagenome (GOLD analysis project Ga0255047, IMG submission 183640) | Seawater microbial communities from Jervis Inlet, British Columbia, Canada - JV7_2_1 | ecosystem: Environmental > Aquatic > Marine > Inlet | place: Canada: British Columbia | collected 2016-10-06 | reverse complement strand
ACATTGTATTTCATCATATCTTTTTCAAGATTTGTTATTTCCCTTCCATACAAATCAAAGGCGCCGGTTTGTTTGTTGAAAGCAACCAAGGCGTCGTCGGTTGCAGCCGCAAGTTCAGCAGTGCCAACGATAAGCGTGGATAATGCTCTCGTAGACAGATTAAAAGCTGCAGCTGCCGCTATGGAGGCGGCGCCACCCTCCTTCAAACCTTTGATAAGATTCTTTCGGGCTTTTGTGCTCTCTAACGTTAGTGCTATGTCTTGCGAGATGCTATTAAGGAAGTTACTTTGGATTCCCAGGGCCTTCTGTATTCGATCTCCATATTTCCCCATTGCCTCCTCAGCTTTTGCAACGGAGTCAGCTGCGCTGTCTGCAAGGGCACCAAACGACCCAAGAGAGCCGCCAAGTTCTGACATAACTTTTTCAAGGGCTTCACCACCCTCTGATCCATCTACGAGGGCTCCCGTCATCATCACCAATGCTTTAACCAAAGGAGGCATAGTCGCATCTAATTTTTCCAACGCTTCTGTAAGGCGAATGACTACTGCTGGATCTAACTGTAGGTTATTACCGTTTGCCATAGATTGTTACCCTCATTTAAACGGCCACTTGATTCCTGTCGTCTTTTCAAATGCCTTCGTTGCTTTTTGTAAAACTGATTTCTGCCTATATGTTTTTGGATTATTTAATCCGTGGCGCGTGACAGCTTCTATATATTTTTTTTCTCCACCAATTGCACGAGCGAATGCCTTGATGTCTGCTGGCTTGCCCTTTATTTTGCTCCCAGAGCTAAAAATTGGAGCGCCAAACATTTGTTTAAGGACAAGCTGAATAATACTTCCATACATTCTCAAGAAGCTCTCGTTGAGCATGTCTTCATTTTTCTTCATTTCTTCTAAATCTATTTCTATTTCTTGCATTTACTTTGTTCCTTACTATTCTCGGGGGCCCAGGGGTTGATTCTCATTTTTTTTATCAGGTGATCCCGGTTTGTCTTGGACGGTGGGGGAGGGATTTATGGGGCCCGTGCCGCCCTCCTCGATGGCTGGCGCGTTGACGTGGGTGGAGTTAAAATGAAATTTAATATTCCCCTCGACAACATCCGAGGAGCCATATTCAAGGTCTCCCAAATCATAAGAAACTGGAATAACCTGATAAAATCCCAAAGTTTTAACCATTTCGCCTTCTGGGTTAAGGACCTTGACCAGTATGTTTGATTCATTCTGAAGTTGTACTTGAGGTTTGGGCGACTCTTTCATTTTGTTTTTCAAGTCGGAGTTATAATATGTCATCATCATATTTCTTATTTTTTCCATAAGATAAGGCGTCATATATAGAACTATTTCCAGATCTGTACTAACTGGGTCGCGACCTTCCATTATTTGGCTGCCACCAATATTGGCCGCGTCGTTGTCAATTGTGAGCGATAATTCTGGCAAATTTACAGATTTAATTAAGTGTTTGGAAATATCAAATGTCTTTATATTTGTAATCTTAAAATCTTCACCTTCATAACTTGGCGTGCCGGCATAAAGATTCACCTGAACCACAAAACGATATTTTTGAAGTGGGATTACTTCTTTGTCTGTCCAAAATTTAGTCACGGTATACCTTCTCCTGAAATAAATAGTAAAAAACCAAGAAATATTCCCTATCTCTTGGTTTTGTGTGATTTTTTTATTGCATTACTTTCTTTTTCAATTTGATCAGATAACCTTTGTAGAAACCATCTCCTAATTTTTATAGGTAAATTATATGCTTCAATAAAGCTCCAACCACCGTGATATTTCATCAAGAAGAATTCTTCATAAACCGACTTGATGTATTCATCACTTAGGCCAAAAAAAGTCCGTAGTGAACGGCACCTCCAGGGCCGTTCGATAATTACAATTAGGACACTCAAATTCTTGTGTCATATCAACATTCGGGATATTTTCCTCATATGTTGTTCTCAAGTGGCGTGAATCCCTCGCAGGCATCACTTCAATGAATTCGTTTATTAAATTCCTCTCTTCTTTTCCATTAACTGATACAACAATTGTTTTTAGCAAATCAGTCAATGTTGTTTCTGCCAACTTTTTCTTTCTTTTCGATTCCTGCGTTCTCGCAAGATACATCTCATCTTTTCCCGTCAATGGGCGTGTCTCTACTTCCACACCAGTAATCGGGGTAGTTGCCAGCAAATTTCCAGAATCTGTCCAGGTGGCATCTTCTGGATTTTCATTAAATTCCTTAATTTCTACTTCAGAAAGATCAAATTCATAATCTGAAGAAGTAAAACATGATGGACATGTCACCTTCGTTGAATATTCCGAACCATAGCCGTTGATTCTGGCTGCCACCAAGATAGCATTTCTATCACCAGTTACCAAACTATCAGTTCTTATTGATTTATCGATAATGATACTTTTGAGAAATCTCTCAATTGCAACACCTTGCTTAATCAAGGTTTTTGAAGAAAGAATATCTTCTTCTTTTGCTGTCATATATTTTATCTCAACGCTCTCAACACCACAAAGCGGGTGATCTGCTGCATAGCAAAGCCCCCTTGAAGGAAGTTCTACGAACTCTGTTGGTGTTGCGAAACTCAATCCATCTGCTTGCGTTGTTGCAGCAACGGGATCGTCTTGAGGAACTTCTGTATCGCCTAGTTCTTTTCCTAGGCGGCTCCTATTATTTCTAGCCAATTTTCACCTCTTGTTATAAATTTATTCTGGGAATGCGGTGCCTGTGCTGGTCTCTACAGTCGCCCAATCGTATCTAAACGTCATTGTAATTTCAGACAAATCTTCTGAAGAGTAGTCCAAGTCTCCAAAACCAAGCTTCGTTATGAATGCGTTATTGAGAGTCCAGTGCTCTTTTGTAGTACCCTCCGCGTCGACTTGTGTGATGATCACCTTAAAGGATTTTGCTTTTGCAATCGATTTCAATTCAATTGGGCCTTTTGTGGCTCCCTGCGGACCAAGATAGCCTGCGGCTTGCAGCATTTTCACTGTTGCTCCCGCAACGTCTGGAAGAATAGGATCAGTCAAAGTGAGGCTAATCTCATTCCACTCAACGGTACCGGGAAAGTAAAATTTGTGTTGCATGAAATTAACGTCTGCCGTATTGACGGTAATCTCTGGTTTATCAACTGTTTTTGCAAACCAAAGTGGAGCAATCGCCTCTAATTCGGTACCCGTCGCTGCGCCAGCAGAAATCTGAACCGTAAATCTATATTTTCTTTTTGGGTCTACGCCCGCTGTTGTCCAAAAATCATTCGCCATTTCTTAAAGTCTCCCCTCTTTCTTATATGTAGTCAATAAGTCAAATAAAATCATTTTTTAATCCTCAAATCCAGCGCCCTGATTTGTAATCACAAAGTCAAGTGCGATGTATTCAATTGCCTTCGCCGGCTTCAAATAAATTCTAGCATATACGATATTCTGATCGACCAAATCCGGCGTGGTCGTCGTATTGTCTAGAACCAACTTGTAATCACTCAATCCAAGTCTCGTCTTAACGCTCGAAAGGAAGGGATTGGCAAGAGCCTTAAATCTCTCCCAAGTAACTTCGACGTTTTGATCAAAGAGAATTGTATTTGCAAAAATCGAAATCTGCTTTTTAACAAGAATTAGCATTCTCCTGACATTGATTCTATCCAAAGCACTTGGAGTAATCTGGAGAGTTTTTTGTCCGAAGATAACGATTCCCTCATTTGGAAATGAGGCGATTGGATTGATGCTGGCATCGTAAAGCTTATCTCTCTCTTTCGATGTTAGTTTTTGACTAACATTCAAAACAGGAATTCCTGCGGAACCCTGCGATAGCCCACCCCTATTAAATCCTGCGGGAGCGAACCAAACTTCCGATTGTGCCTCGGATGAGGCGAGCGTCCCAAGAACCGCGACTGATGGGGGTGCCCATAGGCGATTGTTGGAAGATACTGTATCTTGGATCTGAACCCAAGGATAATATGCACACGCATAAGAAGTATTAATTTGCCTGTTTTGAAGGCTAGAAACGACCGAAGAGACGCTCCCCAATCTAACAGCCGGGTCTGCATACACTGATGAATTTTCAGTAAATGGCAAATAAACATTCGGCAAGTCAACGACTGCCAAAGCATCTGCCCTCGTTTCACAAGTCTGAATCATGTGATTTGTAATGGTATCGTTTGTTATTCCAGGAACTGCGATTAGATTACACGCCACTGCTTCTGGGTCCGAAACAATATCTATTGCCTCTTTTACCGTGTTCAGAGCATAACTCGTCTCTAGTGTTTTTCCTGACATTCCGGAATTTCTGAACGGCTCCACATCAAGGATATCAAGGCCGTCAAAGCCACCAGCCAGCGCTGTAGTGAATCTTACCCAATCATTATCAACAACGTCTCTCCAGCTTCCAGAGGCAGAGAGCGAGTCGCCATCTACGCGGGAACCAGAAAGATAATAAGAGTAGTTCTTACCCAAAGGCTGTACAACCTCATCCAAACTAAACGCCCATTGAGGCGTAGTATTCGATGTTGCAATGCCGCCGAGAGGATAAACATAGTCCGCGTATCCCGCATCTGCCTTATCGCTACTATAAAAAGAACTATTTTCTAGGTAGGCCGAGACATTTAGGCCAAAATATGCATCAGTTTGGTCTGTCAAGCCGCCGGCAGAAGATGAAATTCTCAGTGTAGTCTCTGGAAATTTGAGTTTGACCTCATATAGATCCAAAGAACCTGTATTAATTTGACTTCCTGCTTGTGGATTATCGTCTGGACCGGCAGAACCCTGTTCCAAAACGGCCGCCGGGGTCATGGTTGTCTTATCGATGGTTACATCAGTGATTTTAGACGGACCATAGACTCCAAATGGCAAGTATACGGGATTCGCGATGCCGTTCCGAACTGTATCGTCGACCTCTACTCTGACATACTTTGACGCATTTTCGTATTCACCGTATTCTCGCATGACCACGGCTTCCTGATCCCACACTCGGTATTTATCTCCAATTTTCTTGGAAACATAATTTTCGGAGAGAGGATTTAAATCACAGTTTGAAAATCTCTCAACACTCTCAACTGACACATCGGTATCACTCGCTTTCCTGACAACTACCGAAAATGTACCATATGGGTGAGTTCCGGTTGTATCTCTGGAATATGTTAAATCCTGAATTGAGATTTTAAGACTGTCTTGAATCCACTTTCCTGGCTCAAGGGCGTGAATCTTAAAAAGTTTTTGCATACTATCTGCGGAATATGATCCGGTCTCTGTACCAACGTCCTGAGAAAAATACCATCCAGTGGTCGCCTTTTTCGCGTCTTCATGATAAAAAGCTTTTGTATTATTATCAAACGGAAGAATAAGTCCATAAGATGCTGTACTCAATTCTCCTGTTTCAAGTTTCTTCTGAATGAAGGATTCATAACTTTCCCCCAGCCAATAATATTGTTCACCTCTTTTGAAATTTGTGGATGGCACTACTCCGCCCCTAATGGCCTGCGGATTCGTGTTAAATACCTTTCTAATGAAGGTTCTAGAGGAAGGATCAAAGTTAAATGTTGTCTGATATTTTACATCTCCGGAATCATCCTTGATGTATGCCAAATAATCTGGACCTGTTGAGGATCCGACATCCGAAGAGGTTCCGAGGAGGACTCCAATGCCGCTTTCGATAGATGAGTCGCCCGCGAGTGTACCGCTGAGACCGACTGCACCACCGAAATGGAAATACCAAATTGCACTAAGATAACCAGTTTGAGGGGCTACCGATGCCGAAGGGTTACACAAAAATAGCCCGTAAGCACCTCCGTTGGATGCTGCCGATGTATCTAGGTCCACCGTTCCCCACCCTGCTGCGCCTGCAGTTGTGGCATCTTCATTTTCCAATCCTGCAAGGCGAATCACCGTTACGGCGTCCACACTATTTCTCAAATATGCTTGTGCAGCATAAGATGCATATGTTGGGCCTTGGCGATTACCATGACGCCAAACATCTCCAGTAGCTTTACCGGGGACTGGGTTTCCAAATACCTGAACAAAATCAGAGAATGAATTAATTTTTACAGGCTCCATTGCGGGACCTTGGGGAAGGCGGCCAATGATTACTGGGCCTGCATCCCTATCAGCTTCTGGGAGCTGCGAGTTGTCAACTTCCCGCGTAAAAACGCCGGGAGACACAAATTTAAATTTTTTAACTGACATCTAAAAGATTCTCCTTCTAAAAATCTATATTACTTTATCACATAATAAATAGTTCTTCATTCTGTGAAAGTCTTAATAAATATTTTTAATGAATATCTATTTATAAACTTTAATTACTCTTGTTTTTTAACTTTTAAAAATTTACCGCTCTTACCAGTGGCTTCTGGTAGAATAAATTCATATTCTACGCCTTCAAGCTCGGGAGGGATTCCCCTCTCTTCTCTAAGCTTTGCTATTTTTTCTTGAATATTATTTTCCAGCATCTCCAGCGTGGCAAATATTTCTTTTTCTCTTTTTTTTGTCTGGAAAAGGAAAGAGGCGAATTCCGATTCCGTTTTTGCAACAAGGCGAATGTTATTTAAAATATTTGCTGCCTCATCCCATGGTATTTCAATTTCGTCCGGTAACTCTGGCCCACCATCAATGTGGGACTCTTTCACCTTTTCGGATTTTTTCTTAAATAACCCGGCTAGCCACTTCATATTTGAGTTCCTCCGTTGTTTTATTCTAAATAGTAAGAAGCCCCCCCTTGTTGCCAAGGGAGGGCAAAAAATCTAAAAATAAATCAGATTTTTAATTTAGACTATGCAGAAGTTTTCTTGACGTACTTGATAACAACGTAATCACCAAGTTCAGAAGCTTGCTTGAGTTCAATTTTATCATCAGTTACACCGAATTCCCAATCGAAAGTAGCTCCCATGCGCTGCAGCATACCGTTAACGAATACCATTACGGACTCTTGGTGTGCCTGTGCAGAGATAGTGAATAATGTTTGAGCAGCAGTTGCATCAAACTCTTCGACAACGTGATCACCCTTTCTTACGAAAGCGGCGTTACCTGCCTTGAGGTCAATAACAGCTGTCTCGATAGCATCAATAGCCGAATCAAGCTCAACCATCGCGTCCTTCATGTTGACATCTGCGACATATCTCTCGGTACCAGCCCAAGTGATAAGTCCGGAAGCTCCAATACCCAAGTTGTCCATAGACAACTTGAGAGCAGCATCCAACTTAGAATCCGCGTCGTCAAGCGAAGTGGCAGCGCCAATGTAATTACGGGCGCCAACAGCAACGTAAGCACCTGCAGCAGACAAGCCTGCTCCAGCCTGGGTTGCATCCAATTCGGACTGAATGCCAGCATCTCCAGCGATCCTAGCAAGTTCTTCAACTTTGAGGGCAGCGGAGAGCTTTTCATCAGCGTCATCTAGATCAGTAGCAGCACCGATATAGTGCCTACCACCTACTGCGAGGTAAGAGCCATTAGCCTGAAGACCTGCGCCGACCTGGGTTGCATCCAATTCAGCATGGTTTTCATTGATAGCCTCGATAAGTGTTGCAGCAGCAGTATCTAATGCTGACGCTGGGCTCGCTTCAATGCGGGCTGCGACTTCATTAAAAGTATCTAAAGATGCGTCAACACCTGCGCGGATATCTTCCTTGGCATTCAAAATCATGTTTGAAATGCTCGCCTCAAGGCTACTTTGACTTCCCTCATTGAGAGCCGCCAAAGAGCTAGAAAGCTCGCTCAAGGTGGCTGCCATTTCTGTGCCTCCACCAATCGCCAAAGTAAGGGCTTGATCAATTTTGTATTCAACAGATCCGGCAACATTATCATCCGAACTAATAAGATCGATTTGGTTAATAATGGATTCGAAAGCAGCCTGAGCAGTGCCACCAGCAATTGCATAATGTGCTCTACTATCAGTGCTTGCCGCTGCGGTTCCGGTATGTGCCTTAAAACCAACCATACCAGCGCCAGTTGCTTGAGCAGCTAATGCAGCGATATGATCATCGGTAGCTTTCTTTTCAGCATCAAGGCCGCCAACGACAGAATCCAAAGAAGCCTCGATAGTTCCAGCAGCAACAGAAAATAGGCCATTTGTGCTAGTGTGTCCAGCGTAGCCCACCATTCCGCCACCAGTATTTGAATTAGCGAGAGCAGCGATGTGATCGTCGGTAGCTTTCTTTTCAGCGTCCAAGCCAGTCACCAAGGAATCAAGAGCTACGTCGACCTGAGAAGCAGCAAGGGAGAAAAGAAGGTTTGCACCCGCCTGACCATCATAACCAACCTTTGCAGCGCCTTTGGCAGCAGCTTGGGAAAGTATATCCGCTTCATACACGTCGAACTCCTCTCTGTCAGCGTCAATAGCATCAACAACTGAATCGAGAGCAGCATCTACTTGAGAGGCAACAAGGGAGAAATCTCCATTGGCACCCGATTTTCCATCATAACCGATTTTGGCAGCACCCTTGGTAGCAGCCCGACTTTCCAAATCGAAGCGATCAAGATCAATCGCATCGACAATGGCGTCCAAAGATGCCTCAACGGTACCAGCAACAACACTAAATTTATTGTTACCTGCACTATTATCCTCTCCAGAATAACCGACTTTGGCAGAACCTTTGCCAGCGACCTGTGAAAGAACGTCTGATTCAAATACGTCGAATTCTTCACGATCGGCGTCAATAGCAACGACGATATCGTCGATTGCTTGATCTAGACGCTTTGCGGAAATAGAGAAATCTCCATTTGCACCAGCTTGCCCAGAATAACCAACCAAGTAAGAACCTGATAGAGAACCAGATGAAGCCATTGCGGCCTCATGCGCGGCCATCTCGCTTGTGCGAGCGTCCACTTCTGCCTTTAAAGCAGCATCTAGCAAATGATCTGCGTTATCAAGTGAAGTAGCAGCGCCGATATAATTTCTAGCGCCAACTGCAACATACGCACCGAGAGCAGACAAGCCTGCGCCGGCTTGAGTCTCATCAACTTCATCTTGAAGAGATGTCGTTCCAAGACCCTGATCATCCAACTCATTTGCAAGAGTTGTGAGAGCCGCTTTGAAAGAAGAAGCTCCTTGAATGAGTGGTGCCTCGGCAGCACTCCACGAAATTGTCGCGGTAAGACTATCCGAAACGCCCAGAAGAGCAGCCAAACGAGTTGCAACGAAACCACTGTGTGCGATTGCTTTACGATCAGCGATAGCATATTCGCTATTCATCTTGACAGAACCATCTGCCAAGATCATGTGACCATCACTACCAGCAACGTCAGTGGCGTTGTTGAGCTGAGTTTGTGCTCTAATTTTTGTTTTTTTGACTACAGCCATATTTTTTCCTCCTATTGTGAAAATATGGTGGTTTTTTAGAAAACCTAAATTTTCAAAAAACCGTGAACGCATACACAATGTGTATTTGTTCGCCCATAGATATAACCATCTTTCATGAAAAGAAGAAAAATAACACCATTACCACAAAAAATAAAAATCCCGTAATATATATTACAGGATTTTTTTAAAAAAAGGTTTTTTATTTTTTTTTTATACTATTAACTATCTCTCCAGAGGTTGTTCGAGGCATATTTTATAATTTCATTTGCAGATTTCTCATTATAACCATAGTCCTCCATTAGTGTCTTTACCATTTCATTATATTTAGTTTGCTGCTTCTTATCTCTGGATTTAGATTTAGTAACAATTCTGGATATATCCCTAACAGATGTTAGCAGCTTATTTTCGATGGCCTCCTTCAATGGGCCATAGGAATTCCAATCAATTTTCTCCCCTTTTCGAAGTTTTGCGAACATATAGGCGGTGATATCTGCTCTAAAATTCTCCCTTGCCGAACCAACGATACCAATTTGTTCTTCAATTGATTTTAGGAATTCCTCGTCGGCTTCCATTTCTTCCTTGGTTACGCCATCTTTCACCTTTGAGCCATTAACATAAGCCTCGGCGTGATCGAGATAATTATCAAACAGAGATTCTGCCTGTTCTTGATATGCTGAAACAAATGCTTTTGTAATTTCTTTCTCAAGAATTTTCAAATATTCGTCATGAAGTTCCTTCTGAAGAAAAGATAAATATTTTTCCCGAAGATCATCAACAACAATTTGCTCCTTTACCTGCTTTATGAGAGCATCTCTAATAGAAATCGGAGTAACCATATTATCATCAGAATCTGCCAGAGCGGCGTCAATAGCCTTCATAATAAACCTCGTTGAAATTCCAGTCATCCCCTCATCTCTCACTTCATCGCGCAAGTCTTCAATATCAATCTTCTTAATATAGCCCTTTTCCACCACCTCGTCTCCGTTATAAATTTTCATCTTAGTCATCGGGTCGACTTTGTTTGATAATTTAATTCTAGATAAAACTGCGAACATTGCAGCAACTTCCAGGGTGTGGGGGGCAATGTGAGAATCAAAATCAGATTCATCTAGCATCTTTTTATAAATTTTTTGCTCTTCGCCAACTTCCAAACAATATGGAACATTTACACGAACAATCCTATCTAAAATGGCCTCGTTCGTATTTTCCGATTTAAATTTAACCCACTCTGCCTCGTTACAGTGGGCCAAAATGACACCATCAAAATAAATCATTGCACCCTTACCTGGGCTTGGGATGGCTTTTTCCTGAGTTGCAGTAATCATTGTATGCAAAAATTCAATTTCATTTTTGAATACCTCGACAAACTCTACTATTCCGCGATTTCCTACGTTAAAAGCCCCGTTAAGGCTTAAAACACGAGGGTCGTCCTCTGGATATAGGTCTAATTTTGAAATGTCTTCTGACCCTATTAGGATGCTTGTATCCTGCGTGTTTGCATCCATAGGTGGGACAACTCCGATTCCTCGCCTGCCCCTTATGGAGAAGGATGTTTCAATTACTGGGAAATTCATATAATCCCCCTGATATTCCTCCAGGAGACGATGCCTACAGACTGGACACAAATCTCCCTCTATTTTTATTTCATATATTTCCCTAAATTTAGACCTCAGGCTTCTAGGTATTAAATGAATTGGATCTTCCTGTATCGGGCAGCCCCTTAGAGTATATAAGGGTCCGGATTTTTCAAGAGCGCGCTTTATGTGCTCCACCAAGGCAGATTTGCCTGCGCCGACTGGGCCCAGCAATAAGAGGACTTGTCGGCTTTCTTCTCCCTTCATAGAGGCAGAATGAAGATATCTCATTATTTTTGCCAATGATCTCTCCATTCCAAAAAAATTACTTTGAAAATAATCATAAGTTTTTACTCTTTCCCCATTAAATAAATTGTTGCATCTATTATTATCTTCCGACATCTTTGTAATGCCTTGGGAAACTATTGTCTGATAGAGTCTCTTATGGGCCAAAATAGCCAACCCCTTATTTTCCTCAAGAATCTCCAAATATTGTGCAAAAGTTCCTGAAAATTTCTTTCTCTTACTATCTTTTTTGTGTTTTTCGGCAATTTCTAAAAAACTGCTAGTTTTTGAGTCTGTCATCTTAAAATTCCCATGGTTCTCCCTCTATAATAGAGGTAAATGTAACTTGATCGTGCCACAAATAACAAATATAGTTGTAAACTTTGTCGGCATAGGAAAGATCTAAATCTCTACCATCGTGCTCGTGTTTAATGTGAATAGTATTGCTTCTCCTATCATAATCCGAGACATAAACAACTGGTATGCCATTTAATCCTACTCCTCTAATTAGGGCGTTTCGAACGCTTTTCCACCCTTCTTTATCAGAAATTTCATTAATAACATAATTTCCTTTTGATTGTCCATAAGAATAACTAAAAAGATTTAATTCCCTACATAAATCCTCATCTAAATATTTTCTAATAAAAGATTCGTCATTATGTATTTCCCTGGCAAACTTACATTCTTCAAATCCGTGCTCTTTTTCTATTTTTTTAAATATTGTATATCCAAGATGATACGGATTTATTCTTCCGACAATAGGCCTCACAACTTGATTGTGTGTCTTTAAGAATGCTAAATGATATTTGTCTGGAAGTTTTAGATCTTTCATTATCTTTTCGTGAATTGTGACTGCCCAGCCCTCATTCATGATTTTGGTTTGAGCTTGGGGAATAAAATATAGAGATCTCTTTTCTACCATTTCTATTATGTCTTGTTCCCAATCTTTCAGATCTCTTGCGTTTTCTTTTATAAAATTTAATAAATTATAATCCACAGTTTCTTCCATCATAAGATCGTCATTTTCAAGATCTCTTTCTTTTTTCTTTTTTCTAGAAATTCCCGGTGTTCGCGGGATTTGATATTTTATTGCATGACAGGCATCCAAGACTTTCTCCACCCTCTCAATACCAATGTTTGGATCCTCGATATAGGCTTGCACTCTTTTCGCCGCACTTTTAAATCGTGATATAATATTATCCGGATCCGTTTTTTCGAACATCCTATTGTTTTTAAAAAAATCAGAATGGCCCACGCAGTGAGACATTGTCAAAAGATGCGTACTTATTGGATTTTCAAGCATCAAGTAGGCAATTGAGGGATTTGAATTGATAATCATCTCATATGGCAAGCCCTCCATTCCCAGATTATATCTTGTAATTGTCCTCTCAAATGATTTACCAAAAGACCAATGCCGATAATGAGTTGGCAAGCCAGTATATGCCATTGCGCCAATCATTTCATGATAATTGAGAATTTCGTATTCAATAGGGAACCAATCGAGTCCATATTTTTCTTTAGCGATTTTACAAATTTCTTTGTCCCACTTTTGTAATTCTTTTATTGACCAATCCTTCATGGCTTCCCACCAAATAGCTTTCTAAACGATGGCCAAATATGGGTTGGCTTGGAGATTTTTACTTTTTTAAATTTTGAATCTATGATTGGATCAAGCTTTAACCATAGATTGGATGCCTCGCTAGCATTATAGCTAAATGCTTTACTGAGTATTCCCAATTCAGATTCTGGATCCGAGTTAGGATCAATTTCTGCATAACATATCATTTGATTTATCTCTTTCAATTCACTGAAAAGGTTTATAGCCTTTGTATTATCAAAGGACCAATTCTCCCCATCTCCAGAATAAAAAGTATAGATGTTCCAATTAGATGGGTGATATCTTTTTGAAATAATATCCTTTTCGAGTTGTAATGCCGTCGACATAACTGTCCCTCCCGATGTTGCTTTTTTGAAAAAGTCGTCCTCCGTTACTTCTTTGGCTTCCGTAGAGTGCGAAATGAAAATAACATCAACATTTGAATATTTATAATTTAAAAATTGATAGAGTAAAAAATAAAAACTTCTTGCCATGTATTTCTTCTCCTTATCCATAGATCCAGAAACATCCATTAGAAAAAACACAACTGCAGAATTATTCTCTTGTGGCTTATTTTTCATATGTTTATATCTTATATCATCCTCGTGAAAGGGAAACCTCTCATCGGATGCCTCGTCATATGACCCGGCCGAGATTGACATCTTCTTTCTTCTTATTTTTCTTTTTATCGTTTCTTTTTTGGAAAGTTTTGATCTCATCCCCTTCTTGCGAAAGCCAGACCTTTTCAATTTATGAGTTTTAATAAAACGAAATTTCTTCTTTTCTAAATCTGGAAGCTCTAAGTCTTGAAACAGATATTCGGCCAACTCATCAAGAGTTACCTCAACTTCATAATATTCTTCTCCCCTTTCATCTGAGCCCTTTGATCCCTGTGACTTTTGCTTTTTTCCGCCTTTTCGAAGAATTTGTCCTCTTTTTATTTTTTTGTCTCCTGCTGAGCCAGCTTTTTTATTTTCTTTATTTTCTCCATATACAAACTGATATTCTTTTATTCCCTTGACTGGGATCTTTACTTTCTTTTTTCCGTCTTGTCCGATTATTGACTCATCGGCAACGACGTCTTTTATTCCCTCTCTCAAGGCTTTATCAATTTTTTGCTTATGCCTTTTTCTATCTGCGGCAGATCTATCAGCTATTGATTTATGTTCTCTAAAGATACTCATTATATATATAATTAGAAGTAAAAAAGGGTTTCCGACTGGAAACCCTTTGTTATTTTTCAATATTAATTTCTACTAAATTAGAGTTGATAAATCATTCCCGCTATTTCCAGCATTATAGATGGCCAGAACTTCGGCGGCTGTTAGCTCACGGGTCCAGGTAGCAATATCGTCCATTTCTCCGTTAAATCTTAAACTTTGGCCGGCTGGCATGGGAGGGGTGTGGGCATATTGTCCGAAACGGACGGGATTAGTCGGTGCTGTCATGCCCGGATATGGGCCCAGGTTGTCGTTTGCGGAATCCACCTGAATGCCATTTATGTAGATCTTAATGCTATTCGATGAGGTTCCACCACCATAGGTAAAGCACGCGTGATACCACACACCATCGGATGGGGCCGGTGCTGTCCTCGCGATGCGGCGGGCGCCGTTAAGGTTATAGCAAGCAGATCCGATGACGCCTGACTGTATATAACTCTTCCATTCGCGGGTGTTATCAACGCCGTCTTTTGATATAAGCTCCTGAACACCATACGGCGCCGAAGATGCCCAACCTGGCGTATTTTTAAACCATCCCGAGATAGTAAAGCCGGCAGTGAAAGAGACAGAGGACATACCCACATCTATATAGTTGCCGGCCGTTGCAGAAGACATACCGGCTGAATTACCAAATTTGCCACCCTGATAAGTTACTGTACCATGTTCTGTGCCGTTGTAGGTCCCCAAGGAATCATTGGCGTTGCCATTGAGGGGCCAATATCCCGCGAGGCCGTCTGCCACAACCCGCGTTGTTGAGTAAAGATTTGCAACTTCTGAGGCTGATAGGGCGTAGCTCCAGATGCGGGTGTCGTCTATTTTTCCGCTATAATATTCTCCGTTTCCTTCGGCATTCATACCCAAAACAAGCGAGCTTGAATTTGTTAATCCGGGGAAAGTAGCATCTGTGACAGTTCCAACCGACAAGCCATCCAAATACATGACCACTGCAGAGGTAGAGTTGTCATAAGTCAACACTACATGGTGCCAAACATCTTGGGATACGGTACCATTTGAAATTACCCCCGTAGGAGATCCGCTGTTTCCCCAGGTCAAAGCCTGCAAAGTGCTGCCGACAAGACTTAATGAGAACCAGTTGTTCGTTGTTATGCCCTTACCAATAAACCTCTGTGTTCCCGCCAAAGATGACGGTTTGATCCACACAGAAGTGGAAAAAGAACTCATAACGAAGACTGGTGAATGAGGAATACTAACACTGTCGTTTATTCCGTCGAATGAAACAAATGATCTTCCAGCTGCCGTTGAGAATGAGGCACCACTAACGGTACCGTTATTTGACCCAACTGAATCATTAGCATTGGCGGAATCGAAGTTCCAAACTCCGGCGAGGAGCGTGGGCGCATCTTCGGCGCCAGCAGAATGAAGTGATGATACTTCCGAGGCTGAAAGCCCTCGACTCCACTGTCTTACATCGTCCATAGCGCCATTATAAAAGGTGCTTGAAAGGCCATTTCTATATCCCAAAAATACATTATTTGATGTACTTGACACATTTTGAGATCCTGGGGTTCCGTGTGTTGAAGAATTATCAGCACCGTTAATATAGAGCTTCACATCGTTGCCGTTTCTGGTAAGGACAAGGTGCTGCCATTGACCCACCACAATCGCCGTGTTGCCGCTGCAACCGTGGCTCAAACCTCCCAAATAAGAACTTACTTGACCCTGATAAATAAACAATTCCAAGTTAGTGTAGTGCTTACTCCAAAGCATGCCCGAATAATTTACTCCCGGTGACACTACATCTGGATTTATCCACATAGAAATTGCAAAATCCCCTGTTCCAAATGAGTTGCTAGCATCGTGGGGAATTTGAATACTATCATTTGATCCATCAAGATTAATTTCTCTCTTCGTTCCGGTCGTAGAGAACGTTGCTCCTGAAATTGCTCCATCATTCGACCCAACAGAGTCTTTTGCATCAAAGTCAAGAGCGTATTTTGCGACCATTCCGTCTGTTATTAGTAGCGCATCTTCGGCACCAGCAGAATGAAGGGTTGAAATTTCTGAAGCAGAGAGTACCCGCTCCCAGATGCGAACATCATCAATCCCGCCATCATGATTAAAATTAGGGTCGCCTCCGCCGTAGCCGAGATATATATCTTGTGCAGAAGAGAACGTTCCCGCAAACCCCCCGTTATAAGAAGCGTTCCAGGTATCGGCAACGCCGTTCAAATAAACTTTCTTTTCATTGGTGTCTGGGTCAAGGGTGATTACAAAGTGATTCCATCCTGCGGGGACTGCTGTGTTGCCCCTGTTGTCTATCCATCCGCCTCCCGTATTGTGCTGCGTTCTTATCTTCCCATCTAAAACAAAGAAATTAAAGTATGAGCCAGGGGAAGTACCCCATTGAAACATATAAGCATAGGTGTGCCCCGAGTGAGTATAAGTGGTATCTATCTTCGCCCAAAATGAGACGGATGATTTTCCGGTTAAATCAACTGTGGCTGATGACTGCAGATATCCTATTTTTGTGAAATCTGCGTACTTATCAGAGCCACTAGTTGCATGACCGACTGTTCCGTTGGTGGTAAGATTATTCGACCCAACAGAGTCTTCTGTATCAAAGTCAAGAGCGTATTTTGCGACCATTCCGTCTGTTATTAGCTGTGTGGTTGAGTGAAGAGTGCCTACTTCTGATGCGCTGAGGGCGCGGTTCCACTGTCTATAATCATCTAGATACTCGGCCCATCGCTGATCTCCACTAGGGTCAGTTGGTGTATGATAGTTTCCAATTGCGTATATTGGAGTTGTAGATTGCATCGCTATAGGGTTACCTACAGGGCTCCCGTTTATATAAAATATAGTTTGGCCACCCGAGGCAGTAACCACGAGATGAGTCCACCCGGTATGCTCTGCCGGAATAAGATCGTACCCCGTGTCTAAAAAGCTTCCTGCAGATAAGCTATAGGCTCCCAGATTATTTGAATTTTGCTCAATTATTACTTGATGATCCGAGCTGCCATCTCCCTTTAAAAGAGTATTCCAGTTATTAGTCTCTGTAAGCCCCTTAAACCATACAGACACAGACCAGTCCGTTCCGCTCAGCGCAGGTGGGTTTGCCAACTTGACAACGCTTGCCGCTGGATCTGGGAATTGCCAAGCTGTTCTGCCGCCAATTGAAATATTCGCATTTACACTCAGCACTTCTACGGCTGAAGATGAGCCTATTGTATCTATGAAATCTTCGCAATTATGTTGTATTACTAATCCGTCTGTTATTAGCTGTGTGGTTGAGTGAAGAGTGCCGGCAAAAAAGCCCATTGGTGTTATAAACATTAATCTATGTCTCCTTTTGTTTATGATTTGAAATTTGTTTTTTTTAGCTGAAATTCAAACTAGCAGCGATATAATATTTTACTCCGTCATAAAAAATGGATAACATATCTTCTGCGCTGGCGGCTGTAGACAGGGTAACGGCTGTCCCTCCGGCTTTTTTAAAATCTGCCCCCAAGGTGAGGGTTCTTCCGCCGGTTGAGTCCTGCTTAATTTTAAGCATATATGTTCCCGGTGCAACATTAGTAACAGAGTTGAGTGTTAAATTTCCCGTTGCAACGAGCGAGGCGCAGTTTCCCAATTGCGCATCCCACGAGATAGCTCCGGAGACATTTCCCAAACTTTGGTGCTTTGTCATACCCAGAACATTATCAGACAAAGAAACTTCAATAGAATTACCAGAACCAGCTTGGGCAATAGCCATCTCGCCTCCAGACTTAGCTGAAATTCTTTTAAAAGTCATCGCTCCGGATGCAACGGATCCCAGTACGGACTCACCTTCTGCCGTGCCTCCCAGGCTAGTAATATTAGTAATTGCCTCTGAAGTGTCACCGGTCACAATTCCCGATGAAGATTGAGCCTTTACCAAGGTAGAGGATGCTGCCGTAGAAGTCAGGGATACCCTATCATATGTTGTGACATTTAATGTGCCCTTGATTTTTAATTTGGTACCGCCTACGACGGTGTCCAAATCTGATTGCGGGCCAACATATCCAATAACCTCCCAGAGACCATCGGAAATTTTTCTTCCGTAAACTTTCACCATGACACGACTCAAGATAGCCAATTCGCTCTCTCCAGACGCATCGATGTTCGCAGCATAATTTTCGAGCGTGTGATCCACACTGCCGTCAACCTGCGCTATTAAACTGTTGGGCCCTAACCCTAAAACTTGTGCCATCCTCTTACCTCCTGGTGCTTTTTTATTTGCACATTTTCATTATAAATAGGCTCCGCTGGATCCAAACGATGTAAAAGTTTTATTTAAACTAGCGTTAAAATCTCCAAGATCAATCGCGTGTCGGCGGAGATTTCAAAGTTTGTAAATATGTCGCCACAATGAATATAAAATTCGCCAGTAAG
>Ga0255047_10001308_pt1 | contig 18337 bp, 31 predicted proteins | sample JV7_2_1_MG_FD_183640 | JGI IMG/M metagenome (GOLD analysis project Ga0255047, IMG submission 183640) | Seawater microbial communities from Jervis Inlet, British Columbia, Canada - JV7_2_1 | ecosystem: Environmental > Aquatic > Marine > Inlet | place: Canada: British Columbia | collected 2016-10-06 | reverse complement strand
TCTTTGTCTATGGGTCAGAGGAGGTAGATAATGGGATTCTTTAGCTGGAAATGCAAAGAGTGTGAGCACCCGATGCTTAGTCACTGGGCCACGAATAGTATCAATAGCTGGATGACAGAGGTCATAGTCATTGCGCCCAATGGTTCCATGCTAACAGGCGAATACGACGGGTATGGGAGGGTGGGAGAGAAAGAGTGCTTTACCCCTGGCAGCAAAGATGAGCCCTGTTGTTACCACCATGCTTGCTGGGTGGTGGCCGGCAGCCCCAGCAAGTACAGTCCCTCTGAGTATGCAGACGACCAAGGTTTTTTCTTCGATGACCCGGAGCATGACATGGAGCGCCCCACATGACGCGAAGCTGTATTGGATCTGGATATTGCTGCTGGAAGGCTCCGTGTCACCTTGCACAGAAAGAACACGGGCCCATACCTGGTCCATGCCCAGAACTAAGATGGAATGGAGAGCGCCACCTTTGCGGGGCGGTCTTAGCTGCAAAGGAGAAAGAATGTCTAATGAAGGAATTGTTCATCGGTGAGGGGTGCTGCAGCCCACTCAACTCATGGAGAAGGGAGAAACTGCAGAACAGAACCAACTTCGTCCAGAAATAATACTCGCGTTTGTTCGGTCGCTTATAAGAAACACCTATAGCAGCGACAAAGTCATGCTGTGCATCTACAGTGCTCGAGACAAAACAAATGCAAGTCCGGAAGAGGTAGAAATCCTCACAAATTTAATCGCAGACATGAGATCTTAAGGAAAAAGTGAAAATACAGGTATAAAGTAGGTATAATAAAATTGAGGAAGGAAATACATCCTTCCCCTAATTGTAGGGAGCTATCTCCTCACTTCGTTTCTCATGACGGCGGAAGCAGCGTCAGCCCTAGTCGGCTGGTGTAGGTATTCTACCTATCAGCAGGAGAGATGAGGTAAAGAATAGTAAGCGGCCAAACTCGAGGGGACAGCCCAAGAGTTACTGCAGGGGAAAACTGTTGTGCACTGCGAAACATATATCTTGTCGTATGGATATATGGGACGTTTACAGCAAGTACTCTGTAGGTTTAGCCCCCGAAACACTCACCTAAACGGTGGAGCACATAGTACGGGGATGCAGGTAGTTGGGATAACCTGCAACAACAGCTTCGGTAGCCGTGATACGTCAAACCCAGTTGGGGACACCCAACAGTGAGCCACCCACAAGGACCAGTGGCAAGTTCAGTTGAAATACTGAATGGAGTTCATCACTTGCGATGAGCGCTGTGCGGGGCGCCAAATTCCGCACACCACCTTACCTCCGTTGGAACTGGAGGAAAGATGTGACAGTAATTGTAGACAGAGGACACCCATACAACATTCTCTGATGTTTGTATGGGAATCACAGTTTGTGCAAATTGAGGGACGGTGAGCCAGTTGACCGTGCGTACTTCACAGACAGAGAATACTGTGGACTAGCAAACCTGTACCAACCGAAAGCCGGTGACTTAGGTACACTACACAGTAAGTCTTGAAACTTGCTGTGTTTTTATTCCCCCACATACTAAGAAACGCGCACATTCTGGCCGGCAAATAATACTGCGATACCGGCATAAGAAGATTGCAACGGAGGGCCTTTGCCTAAGATAAGTGCATATGAATACATGCGAGAGGCGTTTACTGTTTTAACCACAGAACGTGTTCCGCGAATAGATGAATATAAGAAACCCAGCGCAATCTACGGACTGACTATACTGGGATATGGAGCTGCGGCAGCAGCTGTCGAAAGAATGACCTATGAAGAGTATCTTGCATGGATAGAGAATGATGAGATCGCTCCGTGGATGAACAGTTTCTTCAATATAGGAGAATCAGATGAAACCTATACCCCTCAAAAGATGTGTATAAAGTCTATGTGATTGAATGCACCACACTGCGAGTTAGTGCCAAGAGAGGCAAGCGCATTGTGACGGTACACGTGGGTATTGCACAGAATGTAGCAAGACGGATTAATGATCATAAAAGAGGAAAGGTAAAAGCCACCCGAGGACGGGAAATAAGGTGGCTTGGGAACTCCGCATTTATGAGCAAAGGAGATGCGCTACGACTGGAGATACAATTAAAAAAGAAAAGCCCTACTGAAAAACGTATGTGGGCTGAGGATCAAATTGATGCATCTAAAGATTAGAAGAAATGGGAGACACCTAAATTACTGGATTATTTACAGGGCATCTCCAGCAGGGCTAACCACAACGGATGTGCCGAAAATAGAGGACCGCATACGGGTGTGCGAACGAAATCTGATTAGCGTAGTCCTGGATAAATTATCAAAGGAAATAGACTACGATCCGTTTAGATACCTTTTCTTAAAGGGCGACGGAAAGGACGTTCTATTTGTTTGCAATGGGAGGGTGACGATGCCATCGAAAATGCTCAAAAAGAGCCTAGCTACTATTGAGAGCCAGCTGGCTGATCTTAAAAATTACTTCTTGAACGTACAGATGGTTGATCCATTCGAGGAAGAATACTAATGCTCGTTAGAGTAGGCCTTCTTAGGATCTTAGAATACATCCTTCTCCTCCTACCAGAGCATGTAAACATCCACTTATTTGGCGTGAAGGGTGCCGCAATCAAAAAGCTTGCAGCGTTTCCGCGCATAGTCTCCATGGACAGCGCCGCGTGGGACTTTCGTGCTCGTATGGACGCCAGAGAATCAAAACAAAAATACTCCATCGCCTTCCGCGGAGCGCACATGAAGGAGTGGTACAAGAAACAAGGATAAAGCTATGAGGGATGACTACTACAAATTAACTCACCCAGAATGGTACCAATCCTCTCCCGGGTATAACTTGTGGAGACAACTATTAAATGAAATTCAGCCCAAATCATCCGGATACATACTAGAGGTTGGAAATCAGCTACTTCAAGCACAAGGAGTAGACCCCATGCCAAAAGTAGGCGCAATGCTACAGTGGGCTTGGTGGCAATGGCATAGTAGTAATAGGCCAATCTTTCGACTGGTAGAGGGTTTATCATCTGCGCTTCTTCACACGGAACTGCCAGAGAAACTTGAAGTTCTTCCTCGCCTCCCCTTTAGTGGGTTCTTCTTGTCGATACCTGACCTGTTCAAAGTCTGGAACAAAGACACGGGATTACATTCACTAGAGGGTATTTATGTGTTTTCCGATTATGTTCGGCCATATGACTCAGCGCCTACTCCGCTAGAATCAATAGGCTTTATCGTCGTAGGAGAGGATTTAAATAAGCACAACGTCTCCAAAAAAGAGTTTAAAAGACGTAGGGCGATGGGGATAGCAGATGACGCGCTTCAATATACGCATGTACTGCCGAACGTGCCTTTTTTAAGAGAGAATGAAAAGCATTTAAAGGGGATTAAGGAGGCCGTGTATCTGGCGCTAAACTTACTCCTAGTCTTTAATTCGACCGAAGCACTAAGTCTTAAGGAGGTTGTACCTATACCTCCCAAGAGTCCTAAGAAAGTCAAACGCCTAGCTAGTAGAGGCAAAAGTACGCACAAGTACTTTAGTCTAAGTTTAACGCGTACTCATACTAAGAATGCAGATGCCCTTACAGACTGGAACGGTCCTACCTATACGACAGTAGTGAGTGGGCACTACCGTAGAGTTTGGTTGCTATCCCCTCCGGAGAGTGCGCAGATACTTGAGACCAAAGAGCAAAAAGGGAGCACCCTTCATTGTGTACGTAAGTTTATCGCGCCCTATGAATCAACTAGACGGGGCGAGAAGCCAAAGAAAAACATTTATAGCGTAAGGAGGTAAGATGTTCATATTTGAATACAAGCTATTTCGCTGGAATACGATCAGCGGTTACTTGACCGCTCTCCAGTCTTTAGAAGCAACCGGAGAAGGCTATGTATCCTCGGATTTAGTGATACGTGATTACAAAAAAGCTCTCGCAGAGGGCTTTCGTTGGGTGCGTACGGATAACGGTTTCATAGTGATGGAAAGAGAGACTCACATTGGACCGTAATACGGATCCAACGCTACTATGGCTCATAGAGCAAATAGATGAATCAAGAGTAGCCCAAGCATCAGTAGAAAACTCCCGCAGCCTCGTAAACGGCGTCTTGGGCAGTGACGATCTTTTCTGCGAAATTCTAGTGGATTTGAAAAGAAAGGACCGCGACCTAGCTGTCAAGGTATGCGTACATGTGATTAGAACGTCGAGCCTTCCGTCCCATATAATAAAACTAGTAGAGCAAGTCTTGGGGGAGTCATATGCAAGCCAAAGTAATGGAACAACTACGCAAGTGGAACAGGAGTAAGTTGATAGAGGCCCTCGTTGACTTCGAGTTCAGTGACCTGGAAGACTTAAAAGAATACTCGGAAAAAGCAGAGATAAAGAGAAAGGAATTAGCGCCCTGCTCTATTGGCGTGCTCATGGAGCTCGTTCAAGAGAACGTGACCGCCCTAGAAAAATCAGCTTATCCGGGAGACGGTTTCTTTGCCGACCCCAGGGGGATACATAAGGTATGGATGAACTCAGTGGTGTGAGGCCGAAACTAAAGTGGGACCGGAAGAAGATTCTAGCCTTTCATAAGGAGGACAGTAACTACTCGGACAGCTTCCTTGACGACATTCTTGAGGAAGAGTGGAACGTTCTCTGTGACGAAGTAACAAAGATGATGGGACCAGTAACCGAGTGGGAATGCGAGGTACTTAACTTTGGTTATCGCGGGTTGGAGGGGCGCCAAACCTTCGATGCCCGAACGGGCCGACAGCTTCTACGGAAGGTGCTTCCCGATACCGAGTGTATATTTCATGTGTATACCTTTCGAAATGAATCTATAACAATCCGAAACTGGCACAAGGCATCGCCACGAGGGAAAGAAATCTACAAAATACGACCCAAGCAATACAAAGAGACAATCCCTTCGGGTCCGCCACAAGCGTAGGAGAATTTAATGCTACATAGGTTTGCTACAAGTAAGTCGACATGGGGATACTCTGTCGATATTGAATTAGACAATATTTCCCACGTTGTCCCTAAAGAGCGTTGGGAGGGAGAAGGTTCATGGGTATGCATGATCTCTTACCCGGGACAGAAAAAGGGAGTGGCCTCGAGCTTGTCAAGAATTCCTATCTTGGCCGACTATAAAGAGGTACGAGATATTATCAACGAGGCAAAAAGGAAACACCAATATGGAACACACTAAAATTAGAGCAATCGAGCGGGACCTAGACATGCTCAAAGAGCAAGGAAACTCTGCTGTTCAAGAGGTAGTAGCGCAAGCATTCAAAGCGCTCTCTGCACGTAAATGGGAAGAGGCTACTCAACTAAGAACGTCTGCAAGAGACCTTCACGAGCCTACGACTTCAATAGTACAAGTTCTTGTTGATAAGGAAGTGTGCTCAACTCGTGCTCACGCACGACGTATGATCCTCCAGGGGGCTGTACTTGTAGACGGAACTGCAGTCAAAGACCCTAAACAGGGTATATTAACGAGCCAGGTGGTCCGGATTAAGGGGAAAGAGTTGCAGTGAAAGAGGTAGTCGCCTCATTCCTAGACCTTCCGAAACAGATAAAAGAAAGATTCCGTGCTCACCATTCCCTGTGCCGTCAGGGGTGGTGGGTACATAGTCCGAGTTGGTATGTTTTTCTCCACGAAATACGACAGACTACTAGGATGCCCTCACCTATTTTCTGGTTACCTGCTCAGAGCCCTTGGGTTTTAGGCGATCTCTACCGATATATAGACGAAAGAAAGGGTAAGCTTAAAAAACCCTTTATAATAGAAATAACTACTACGTACAGAATAGCGATTCAGTTTTCTACCAGTAAAGGAAAGGACTGTACCTTTATCTCGGAAGAGGATCAATCACTCCTAGCTGTTTTAGCTGCTTGGCATAAAGCACTGGAGGTCCTCCCGCTGGAGAAAGAATGAAAATCGTTTACTGCCCAGTGATCGTCCTAAACTGGTCGTCCATTCAAACCAGAGAAGGGACCAATCGTCGGCTCTCTGATACTAAACCTCCTCCAGGCCAAATAGGGTATATTCCTGTATATGACGATTTAGCACAGCTAAAAAAGGACTTGGGAAATAACGCTGTTTATGAGGAAATGATAATTCTTGAGGAATCAGATAGACATAGAGACACAGACGAATTTAATTAGGAGAACAATGCCCAAGATAGAAATAACAATATCTACCGGGCACCGCGCTTTCCTAGATAGAAAGAAGCGGGAGCTCACAAAGTGTGTGGATGATGCATCTACTGTGGACGATTCTTCCGTTATTCAAGGTCTTCTAGAGCTATGGATAGCCCTGGAAGCAGACGAAGATCTGTCGTATAAGGATGATGACCCGGGAAACCGGGTTTAGGAAGTGCAGACTCCCTACCAATCCGCGAAAGTGGTGACGGAAGGAAGGCAACGCTCTAGAGAGCGGGACGACTGCCCGAGAGGGACAGGTTCCACTGGAGAAGCGAGGTTGCACAGCCACTCTTTTTTTGGAGACCCCATGAAAAATGTTTACGTATCAATGGAAACTCTTGACTCGCTAGAACCGGATGTCAGGGAAGCATTAAAAGAAATAACAAAAAAGCTCGGTGTTGCATTAACGACCGATAAGGATTCCATAGAAAACTTATCCGAGCCTTCTATCAAAGAGATGGAAGCACAGGTCAAGTTTATAGCTGAGCAACTTCAAGACCCTCTTAAAGCAGAGGGCGTTAAAACTCTCCTGGGAATCTAGGATGGACCTTCACGAGCTACTTGCGGAGCCACTTGCCCCTTCAATACGAGTACGACTGTCTCCTACCGAGCACGTTGATATTGATATGGCAAAGTTTGAGACGTCCAAAGAAGACATCACAAAGTTCTGTAAATCTATTCCCAGCGCAAACGGAGGGTTGAGCTGGCGCTTACTTAAAACCTACACGGGTAACAACGGGCTCATGGCGAAATTGCTCATTGCATTAGGGGACCTAGCCGGCGTGTGGAAGATGCACCCATCCCCAGACTTTCCGCTGCTCTGGTCCAAGTCAAACATGTACCCCATGGTATTAGCTGGCAGTATGCTGCTAGAGGCGCCCAGAGGGGTGCTCAAGCCATCGAGAGGGGATCTAGAGAGTCTGCGTACCGAGTGCGAGGTCTGCGGGCGTATGGTGGCGCCTAGAGATGTCAGAACATCCCCACTTGATTGCGAAGAAAGGAATTGTCCGTATGCCGATCCCCCTAAGAAAGAAAAAATAGTCCCGCCACCTAGAGATAACCCACCAGAGCCTTCTCTAGAATCATTGGATTTAGACACCTATTTATCGTCTTTAAATAGGTGAAAAGGACCAAATGTAGCGCGTATAAGGATTAGGATAGGGGAATGTCTCATCCATACTCCTATCGGATATCGGTTCGCTGGTTCTTCCTCCTTTCAGCGTGGCTTTAGGGTAATAGACCTGAAGTGTAATCGGTATCCAGCTAACTCCTGGGCCCGATAGATTACTGCCATCAGTATAATCTATCGGGTCCTTTTTTTCGCCCTCAGGCTAGGCTCCATAAGGTTCGGCCATCCCGAGTCGAATGAGCTCATCATTAAGGCTCTCGTCCGATACATTACCGTCATCGTCGATTGCCCAGATTACTGCAAGATACCTACCGTACTTTCCCTTTCCGAGGGACTTCATTCTAATCTTACGGCCCAGTATCTTTTCTTTTACATAGTCTCTGCTCTTTCGCGCAGCTTCCTTTGTAGCCTCCGTACCACCCCGAATTTCTGCCGTATTGATGCCGTAAAAGCGTAACTTAACCTTAATCGCAGACACCTTGAACCCTAAGTCTACAGTTGCAGTAGCTGTATCGCCATCGTACACAGAGACCACCTCTGCGTCATATGTGTACATGGAGTTGGGGTCATGACTCATAAAAGCTCCTTCTGACCTTTAGTCACTCTTCGTCGCGCAGCGGCTGACCTCCTCTTTTCTTTCCTATTGAGGAGAACCTTCTTTACTTGCCGAACCACTGCGGGTGAACCTGTCGCGAGAAGAGCGGCCAGTGAGTAAGACCCAAAGCCCTTAAGCGTGCCCTTTCTGTAACCGGACTGTACGGCCTTATCTACACCCAACCGGCGCAGTCCTCGGTCGCCGAGGAAGGTTGCGGCTCCCTCGTCAATCAGCGTAGGCGCATATGCCGCCGCGGCAAGGAGAGGAGAGTACTTCGACACAGCTGAATCCGGGTCAGCGAGGAGAGCAGAACCAGTAGCGCCGATAGACCCAAGAGCAGAGAAGCGCCTCGCGGTGCCTAGCGCTCGCCCCAGGGAGCTTTCTCTCACGCCCGCGTGGCCAAGCTCGTGTGCTATGGAGGTAGATGCCCTGTCTGCATATATACGACCCACACCTGGCTTACTCTTAAGCCACTGACGTTCGAGTTGAGCATTGAGGAGCGGGCCCACGCGCTCCTTCCTCGGAACGTAGTAGGCGCCAGCCTCCGGGTTCCGCTGGACAAACTCTACCGGCCGGCGGATATTCATAACTCTCCGAAGGTCCTCAAAGGAGGCCGCGCCCGGGGCATTGAGATTTTTGTTGAGGCCCGAGATCACCCCTTTTCCATACAGACGCTGTAGATTTTGCGAGAGGGGTTTGTAAGCGTACGCGCCAGCAACAAGACCACCGGCGCTCGAAAGTACTCTATCCTTTAGAGGATACTGGCTAGTGACGTCCTCCGCGATCTTCTCCAACTCATCTACAAAAGCATTAGCGAGAGATGATTCCATCTATCTCCCCCCTCCCGCTACAGCCCGCTGCATGTCTGGGTGTCCAACGATGGGCGCAGGCCTGGCAACTGCAGGAGCTGGTCTACGCGTCCAAGCGGGGATATTCAAGGGAATGTACTTTGGCTTTTTTAACTCCCATATTCTACGTCGTCTGGCAAGTGCCTGGCTAAGAAACTCATCTCGAGCTGCAGGACTCACTCCACTGCCCTTTAGAACTGTGTTGAGAACATCAAAGTCACGATGTCCCGGTCCTTGGCGCCATATCTTCCTCGCTGCCTGTGGAGTCAGTTGAATTCGGTTTAACGTCTTATGAAAATGAGCTACCTGCCTTAAATCGTCTCGGTACCCACTCCCTGCCGCGGCAACAGGACGTGTTCTGCGGACCATACGCGCCTGAGTGCCCCTCACATTTTTTAGCGCCTCTTGGGCAGCTTGCTCCCTAAAAGCGGGATGTTGAAAACCCGCCCTTTCCATAGTTCGCATTGATATTCCTGGATTTAGCATCTTCTTAAGGGGATCCAGAGCCTTCCCAACTTGCCTACTTAATGCCCCTCCATACAGAGTCCGACTGACAGCAATTTTCTCCAGTTCATCTACAAATGCATTGGCGATTAGTCCGTTTTCCATTACTCACCCTTGCTCCAACGAACGTACTCTTGTTGCCTGTTAGGGTTGTTGTCTAAGTAGCGCTCCATCTCGTCTAGCCCTCTCCCTTTGAATATCCACCAACCTTTGCCCTTTCTGGCCTTCTTGTCTTTGAGGTGCTTTCCTAGGTCGGAAACGGTGAAGCCGTCATTTTTAGTATGGGTTCCGGAACGGATGGCAGCTTCGTCCAATTCGGAGGCGAGAGTGGCATATGCGCCGGGGTGCGATCTCCAGGGGCGCTTGGGAGAAACTTGGGCAAGTTTCTCCAACTCATCTACAAATGCATTAGCAAGTAGTTCGTTTTTCATACCTATCCTCCCAACGGTCAAACGCGATGGCCAGGCTGAACAATACAAAGGGTAATTGATGCAAAGACATTTACTAACTCACAATCTCGAGATAGGGGGCGGCTTCGGCCAAAGTACTCGCTGGTTTGATAAGCTAGGACGCTTCTGGAAGCGAGGGATCGAAGTCCGATTTCCCCGCATTTGTGCCTGCAGGAGGGGTTTCGTGTCTACGCCGAGGGAGGCTGAATGTCGGAGATTCTTCATGTTTTTAGCTCTTCCCTTAACTAAAACAGATGCTCTTTGTAGAAGGTTTTTGGAGATCGCAACCTTCTCAATACTGCCTTTCCTACCCAACAGTTCCGCGAGTCGTTCCGGCGAGTCCTTATACTTATCAAAATTAAGTTCATCTACAAGTGCATGTGCCTTTTTTCGTGCGCGCCAAGTGTCTTTTCTAAAAAGCGGGTGACCAGGACCAGGCAACGCGGTGGCGGCAGCAAGACCACCCGCCGCGAACTGAGTCGGATTTTCAAGTATAGCCCTCTCAAGCGCTTCGAGTTTATTGGTATTTACTCCTTGATCTTTTATGGCCTCAGAGTAACTTTTTTGAGGCGCTTTAAACCACTTTTTGACCCTCTTAAAAGTAGACTCCGCTACATCGCCCTTTGCTGTGGCAACCTTTTCAAGTTCCTCCCAAAAGGCATGTGCCATAATTCTTCCCGCCATATCTTCGTTTTCCATTATTTACTCGCTTCACAGGCTTTAAGTTTGGTAGTTAACTCTTCCACCTTAGCCTTTGCAGTTTTTAGGGATGCCTCTAACTCCGCTCGAGTAGGTCCAGACACCTGGTTATCAGTTGCATATTGATTAAGTCGCTTCTCAAGGTCTGAAATGTCATCTAGAACCTTTTCATTAGAATCTTGAGAGAGTGCTGTAGATGCTACTAGACACATGAAAACAAGGCCGGCGCCATAGGAAAGGTACTTCATAACTACTCCTCTATTGCTTTTCGGGAGTTTGAAATAACCAGACGGCAATCTTCTGCCAACCCTTCAAGAGTATCTACACGTCCCTTGATTTCTCCCAATTGGGTTTCAAGATTACCTGCACGCTCTTCTAGAGTAGCTTTTTCAATACGTAGCTTAGTGGTCCCTTCTGGCTCAATTGTAAATCCAAGAAAGGAGCCCCCCGCCACCGCGGCCACTATTGCAGCCACTACTCCCGCGATAGTCTTAGGACTCTTGGGATCTATTTCCACGACTGGCCTCCTACGCAGCGGAGCCAATCACATTTGCACCTACAATAGCTTCAACGTCGGTACTGTTTTTAATCAATGCTACTGCTTGAACATCAATAGGTACAATACGCTCATAAAGAAGGGCTGCATTCTCTGTAAGAATTGTGCCACCGGCATCTGTGGTTAGCCCATGATTAGTAATCATACAATACTCTAGGTAGAAAGCCCCTACGGTGTCTTCGTTAGAGTCCCGCAACATGAACAACAAGCCAATGGGCTGTGAGAACACATCAGATGCCAGGTCAATCCACAGATTTTGATAGCCCGGCGGCAACTTGAACTTCTCTTTGGATTCTGCTGTACCGCTTGTATTCAGTTTTGCATTCGCGTCATTCACGTACAGCTGGTCAAATTTAGCGGTACCTGTTTCGCTCTTAAGGTAAGCGTACAAAACGCGAAGCAAGCTAGGGCCATGATACATAACTCGACCAAGGCCGACCTGGCCGACTGTCCTTCCCCTAATAAAGTAAGACCGCTCGGATCCAATTTCCCAAAGTCGCATAATCTGACTATTTTGACCGATGTTCATGCTCTGCAAAACGCCTACCGGATAGGCGATATCTCCCAAGTTGATCCCCTCGGACCCTCCTGGCGATAAAATGGCAGACAAACGAGGAGGCCCAGCTGCAACTAGCGTAAATGCAGCATTCATAAAGCGCCCCTCGAGAAGGCCGGATTGTACGTTTCTATTAAAAAAGTCCCAATTGGAAATAGATGCCATGGCAGAAGTCCTCTAGATGAAGTGTATCATCTTCCGATGTCGATTCGAATTTTACGCGATCCGGGAGTCCGGCGCACTTGTTTTGGCTTTGGTTCTTGTGGAGACCCCACGATCTCTGCGGGAGCTGATGGAGCAGCCACCATCTCATCCCCTGTCCCCGGCATTTTATCCGGTCCTAACTTCGCCTTCCTTGCAGCTAAATTCATTGCATTTTGCTCTGCGCGGGAGGCCATTGCTTGTTGTTGTGCTGCCATCTCTTCTTGTTGAGCGGCATCCTCTTGCGCCATAGCACTTTCTTGCTCTACTTGATTATCCATTGTTTGCTGTGCTTGTTGCGCAACTACGTCTTCTTGGCCAGCGTCGTAGTAGGATTTATTACGAGCTGCTTCCATAGCCTCTTGCGCAGACATCCAGCCAGGCTGGTTGGGGTCCGGAATAAATGATTGAAGATCCGGAACAAACACAAAGCCAGGAGGCGGCTGAATAATAGGATATCCCTTAGCCCTTTTCTTATCTAGAAGGTCTACGTTTACTCCGACAATAGAGTGTGCAGGAGCCTCTTCTCCCTCATCGACGGGCTGTTGCTCAGTTTCCATTGTCAGGCCCTGTTGTTGGCCTTGCGTGTTTTGAGCAATTTTCTCTAGTTCGCTCCACATGGCTTGAGCAATTAAACGCCCCTTAAGATCTGCTTCCTTATCCATGGACACGCCTCCCAATCTGTTCTAGCTCATCCCAGAAGTAATGAGCAAGGTCTCTACCTGCAGATGCTTGCTTTTTTATGAGCAAGGGGATCTCTTGTTTCTGTTTTGGACGTAAAGCTAAATAAGACTCGCGTACATGCTTGGGCACACTAGCTAAACCTCCCATTAAAGACGCGCCTAACAAACCCGAAGCCACACGCCCACGCACGCCTGTAACTTTTGGCACTATCTTTTTACCAAAAAGAGCTCCTGGTTTAAACGCATGGGGTGAGGAAACACCCCACGCTGCACCACCAATCGACGCAGCACCAGGAGCGATGGTAAGCGCCTTGTCTAGAGTACGCTCATCTGCCGACTTCTTTTCTTTCCCAGAAGATGTCCACGCATCGCAAACATAGTCTGCCCGACAAGCAAACTCATAGGCATCGCAGTACCCTAAACCCTCTCCCTTGGGACGCCAAAACTTACATGTACTACAGCTAGTTCCCATATCCTTAGCAGGACGGTAATTTGGAGCATCCTCCTTACCCGCTAACTTCTGCAGAGCTGTGCAAATAACTGTCATCTATTTACCTAGAGATGCCCGAAACTTTCGGGACTTTTTGCGTCGTTGTAATGCATTAATAAGTGCTATTGTTCCGCCAATACCCGCTGCTGGTAGAGCTAACTTTGCAGCACTGCCCAACTGCCTCTTGTATATACTACGCGTTACCTTGTTTACCAGCTTTGTATGCGCAGGGGTTCCTTGAGCGGGCATTAGCTCTCGAACAAGCAGAGTCCCCTCTTTGCCTCCAGGAATAAGCTTCTCGATAGTGCCTTCTGGAACCTTCGCCTCATTAAGATTCTCTACTTGCCAGGCACGTGCCGCTATTAAATTCGCAGACCGACGAACCGATGCAGGCGACGCATCCGGAGTAAGCTTACGATAATGAGTCCTCAATACATCTGCGTACATCCGTGGGTAAAGTGTATTGCCCCACTTGGCCGGACTAAGCGAAGTCTCAGTAAGCCAAGGGAAGAAGTTGTAACCGGCTGCTAATCCTCCGCCGCTTAGAGCACCGATTGCTGCTGATCTTGCAATAGCTGACGGCTTATCTGCGCGCATTAGACTGCGAGCCGACTCCTCGGATTTTTGGCGCAGATATGCATCTCCCAGAGGGGATTTTGCAATCTTAATCATTTCCTCCGCAAAGGCTGCTATCATTCCGTCCCCTCAAATTTGCAGAGTAAGTGCAATGTAGTTGCAAGGGAAGGGCACTCCGAGGACGACGACAATGTTGACTGTATCGGGAGAAGTCTCATCCTGCTCAATGGAGGACAGAGAGAACTCATTTACAACACCGGACTCAACCAAGTAGCGGCCCAAGCCTTGGATAGAAGTCGCAAGACTGTCTAGGAAAGACTGGGTGATATTGAACTTTCCAATTTGTTTCGACAGTGCAATGCGAAGGAACCTTGCAACGTAGTCAATGGACTTCGTAATCGAAAACTCTCTCTTTTGAATAGTGCTTACATCGGTTGCAAGCTGATGCCGACACTTAAGAGGAGCACTTTGACTCTCTTGAATCGTAATCCAAGTTCCGCCACCGGCTATGTTGTTTAGCTGGCTATTACTGAAATAGCCATTGGCATGAGAAAGCCCTGTAAACCCGGCAACGGTTGTGTTGGTAAACCCTTGCTGAGGAGGCTGCTCGCCGCCCTTTCCTGCCCATGCGCAAACATTGTAGAACCCTTCGACGCCAAAGTTAGTGCCACCAATGTCGGCAAATACTTCATCCGGCCAGATATGGAACATTCTACGGTCCGCATATCCCTCTCCCACCTCCGCCACAGCAATCGCTTGATTCGCTGCAGAAGTAATGGGGGCGCCCGCTCGATAGATTGTCCAATCTACATCTACCAGGTCATTCCAATTTGCACTAAGTCCTGCAGTAGTACCGTCGAGCTGGGCCACGAAGTCATCCGTGCCAGAAACGCCTGACAGGGTGATGCCGAAGAGCTCGGCTGTTCCATTAACTGCGGTAGGCGAATCTGCCGAACTAGCCAATGCTGTTACAACTAGAATGTCTCCAGCGGTTACTCCAGCTGCCGTCAGGTCTACACTAGTAGAAAAGTCTGCTGGATTCACGCCAACAATAGTCCCGCTATTACCTTGCGTTCCGGAACCTACGTTAGTGGCCTTTGCAAAAAGCGGAAGCGCCGTATTGAACATGCCAATGCGTTCCGACTTGTTTTCTGGCTCGGACATAGAGTCTACGTGTACCTGTAAGACTTGGTGCACTGTGGGATCTTGTGTAAGGGGAGAGATAAAGTAAACCTCTTCACCCTCCAGGAACTCCAATGCGCTTGTATAAGCGGCGAGGGTTCCATCCGGCTTTGCCGCGGAAACTGCACTAACTGCCACGCCATTCACGGTATGTGTAGGACTATTTGCGAGAGCGAAAAAGAAGCCAAGAGCAAGAGGATTGTCAATACTAATGGGTCCGATCTCTGCTTCTACCTGCGTACTTGACTGGAAGGACAGTAACGACGGTGTAGTAGCCGCGTCGGATACATCCAGACGAAGTGCTTTATAGCTTACAAATACATTCGCGGTAGGGGTCGTAGACCCAATCAAATCTGCATCCAGAACAAGCTGCTCATCTGCCGAACCGCCATCAAACTGCTGCAGGATAGGTACATCCGTTCCAGTAAGAATGGTAGCTCCTGTACCTACGGTACCGCCCAAAGTGGCAGAGATAATGGCGGATACAATCACATTGTGCGCAGGGTCTGCAACGTTGGTTATTGCGTCTTCAATTTCTGCAAACGTCGTTGCAGATAGACCGAATGCACGTTCAAGCTGGACCGTAATAGTTTCATTGGCGCCGTCAAACGTTAATGCCAAAGGCTTCGTTGTATCTACAATCTTAAAGGCAAGAGAGTTACCGCTAGTACCTGCGGCGCCTAACGTACCATTATTTGCATCACCAACAGCGAGAGTTGGAGCAGTAACATCCGAGAAGTTGACAGAAAGGGTCCCTGTCAGCGCAGTTAAGTCTACGCTAATAGTGGCAAAGTCAGTGAGCGCTCCAGTTGAGCCAGACGCGCCATTCTGAGCTAACTGATTAACTACCGTAAAAGCTAGTCCGGTATCATTGACCATCGCGACGGCCAAGGTAAGCTCAGTATCACTAACAACGGTAGTTACTTCTACGATACCTTGCGACACTATTTCAATAAAAGTAGGGTCGTCTGGAACTCCTGCGGTGTTTGGAATGAATGTACTTGAAGCAGGAGTATTAAACGTAGAGCCAGCTGACGTAAAGGTAGTAGTGAGCGTTATTACTCCGTCTGCCCCTTCGGCCAAATTAAAGCCCGCGCTCCACTGTAGGCCCACGACGGTGCCTTCACCAGTCTCAATTGTAAGTTGAGAAGCACTAACAACTTGAAGGATGTCTCTTAGAACAAGACCTGCGGGAACGGCAGGATTCCCTGTAAATAAAGAAAATCCACTTACGGTCCCCACGGGGCCTATATCGGCTATAAAGTCCTCTACTACGGAAGCGGATGTAAAGATGCAATCGCCAACTACTCCATCCACGCCACTTGCAAAGATCTCACTTTCTACTACCTGCAGAAAGAGACTATCGCCTGCCGCGCCTGCATAGCTACTAGCAGCCAAGACATCGAATTGAATAAAGTCGGCTGCGTCACCCAATTGAGTAAGCGCCAATGCGCCGGTAGATACGATGAACTGCGCGGCATCTCTAACGACATCATAAGTCAGTCCAGTCAAGTTCTCTGGCAGATGGCCAGCTTCAAGCTGTAGCTGGGTATCAGAAAGAACGGCTGCGATGGGAACATCAATAGGTAGTCCGAGATAAGTAGTTCTGACCACATCCCCTGCTTCGATACCTAGCTGCTCAAAGAGCGCAGTAAGGTCTTCAAAAACACTTCCCGCCAAGGTATAGGTTGCGCCGGTAGCATCATCGATGAGCAGTTGTTCATCAATTTCACCATTAAGCTCCGTTGCGGCGCTTCCGAGCAAAAGGAATACCCTAATGTCATCTTCAAACCCGGAGATATTGGCTTGGTCTTTCAGACCGGGAAGATCGTAAGAGACCGTCCCATTACCATCTCTGTATGTCCCCGCAAAAGCAGACGATTCAGGATCTCCGTTATCGTCAAACGCAGAGATAATCTGAAAACACGGTCCGACCAGGCAAGCTGAAAGGGTGGGTTCGATAATAGAAGGGCTTGTTGTCACAAATTCTTGTGTGATTTCAACACCAGGTCGTCGAATTTCGGGCATTGGATGCTCCTACGGGGTTGGCGGTAAGGGCGGTACAGTCCAGGCAGCGACTATAACCCCTTCAGAGGACTCATTAACAGATCCATCTTCATTGATCGCATCTGGTACTAGCAGAGAGCCATCAAATTTTCTAAAAACTGTTTGTGCCTTAAGCACTATCCTCTGGAGAGTTTGCGCGTCCTGTTCTACCGTCCACTCCTCTTGATAATAGATTGGAAAAGTTACGGGAACATTAACCCAGTCAGAAGCAGAGTCCCCTTCAAGTAGGGATCCTGGAGGAGTTTCTGCTCCCACCTGAACCAACGCCCCAATATGGAAAAATCCTGCCTTTTGTAAGTTCCGTCGATAGAATCGTATCGCCTTTGCAGTGATCACTGCAAGGCGTTCTGCTTCAAGTCCTTCCGGTGATAGACAGTTCATAACAAAAGATCCTGTAAGAAGATCGGTGTGAGTGCGCTTTCCTGTGGAAAACTCCAAATTCCTAAGTTGATCAAGACTTGTGTTCCCGTAGGCCACTGGTCCTCGTGAGAGTATAATTACTGGGCGCTTTTCCACGGAATTCGTATTTACTGGCGCCTGATCTGTAATGATCAGCTCCGTCTCCTTTTCGTCTGTGCTTCCCAACGCCGCCCCCGGAGGAGCCGGGACGAAGTGGAAGCACCCCTGACCCGGTGGTTGTTGGTAATACAGATCCTGTAGAAACCGTAGCAGAATGTCCTTTGTGTCGCTTATCCAATTTCCTGTTCTTGGATTGTACTGCTCTTGAAGCGCGTAATTTGCTTGTTGATTTTTGCGATCGCTCATGCGCGTAGCCTCCGAGAGCAAGAGGAAGGGCTGCCCCAGTTATACCAGACGCGCCCATGATTATCCTTCTTGCTCTATCAGATAATGGCTTATGACTCCCAAGAATCTTTTGCATAAGCGCAGGTGAATATCTAGCGCCTACATAACCAGTGCCGAATGCACCTAAAGCAGTAGCTAGACCAATAGCGATCCCCTTTCGTCTTTCTTTGGCTGCCGTACGATCACTCATACTTATTTTTTCCATCTCATCAAAGAAGGCATCTGCTAATAATTTACTCATGCATCCTCCGGTGTAGTTGGAAAGCCTTCAATCTGATTAGGCTTAATCTCCCCAAGACCTAACTCCTGGGCAGCGGTTCGGTAACTATCCACATCTGTCGCTCTTATATACTGTCTATGCGCAGCTGCGGTCACGTTATCACGAGTCCAACCACGAACAGGGATTTTATACTCTATTTGGTCGCGAGAAATAAGACGCATTTGCACCGTTTGTCGTGTAAGTGCCTGGCTCTTTTCGGAGCGCCGAATGTTAATCGCTCGCCATCGCCGCATTTCCGTGTCTACAACAAGATCTCGAGGCTTTATATGAGGATCTGCATTGAACCACATAATTACGTCGTTGGGCTGGAGTTCAACAAGAGGGGTTAGCGCGACAACTTCTTGATGAGGTGGCTTTAACATCCTCACTTCTGTAGGAGGGAAATAACCACCACTAAATCCAGTACGAAAACATGTTTGGCAATCCGACCTAGAAACACGTCTCTTCAATGAGTCCCAACATTGAAGACATCGCTGTCCCCATGTGCGCTCTTTTAAGAGAAGGACTGTGCGGCCGCTATATTCTTGTAGGACTAGTCCAAACCTGCGAATAG
>Ga0255047_10001305_pt1 | contig 18350 bp, 18 predicted proteins | sample JV7_2_1_MG_FD_183640 | JGI IMG/M metagenome (GOLD analysis project Ga0255047, IMG submission 183640) | Seawater microbial communities from Jervis Inlet, British Columbia, Canada - JV7_2_1 | ecosystem: Environmental > Aquatic > Marine > Inlet | place: Canada: British Columbia | collected 2016-10-06 | reverse complement strand
GGACGAACTCTTCGATTACCGGGTAAACCGACCCTCGCTCGAGTTCATCGACGGCATCGCCAAGGAGATCCGATGGCCCGAGGTGATGGTCCGCCACAGCATCGTGGAGGGACGCGATCTCCTGATCCTCACCGGACCGGAGCCAAACTGGAAGTGGCGCGCCTTTGCTGCTGCCGTTGCGGATCTCGCAGCCGAACTCGGCGTGGTGCAACATGTCTCGCTCGGCGGAATACCTTGGGCGGCACCTCACACCCGCCCCACCATTGTGGTGACGACATCTTCGCGTCCCGACCTCCTCGGCGACGATGCCAACCATCCCCAGGGAGTGCTGCGGGTACCGGCTTCAATCGTGAGCGCCATCGCCGACATATTGGCGGATCGGGAAATTCCCACCGTCGGTCTATGGGCACGTGTCCCCCATTACGTCGGTGGTATCTACCACCCTGCGGTCGTAACTCTGGTTGAACGGCTATCGCGCCACCTAGGAGTCAGGATTCCGCTTGGCTCCCTCGTCGACGATGCCACGGATCAGAGACGCAACCTGGATGAGGCCGTCGAAGACCAAGATGGGGTCGCCGATGTGGTGTCCCAATTGGAAACCCTCTACGACGCCCAGGGAGAGGTTGCCTCGGGTGAGGAGATCGGTGCCGAGATCGAACGCTTTCTCATCCAAGCCGCCGACGACGACTCGATCTGAGTCGGACCATCTCAACATCTCGTCTCGACAACGGTGCGGCACGCGGCGACGCCTCAGCCTGCCGCTCCAGATAGGAACAGGAGTCTGTCCCCACTCCGTAGCCCTGGTCGCAGCCTGATCGTCCTGCTGATCGCGGCCGCCCTGCTGGCTCCGCCGGCGCGGGCCGACGAGGCGGCGCGCTCGTTTACGATCGCCGCGGCCGGCGATGTATTGATCCACTCCCGGCTCGCCGATCTGGCGGCGCGCAACGCTGCCGAACCCGGACAGTGGGACTTCTGGCCGATGCTGCAGTCAATCGAACCGTGGGTTTCGGCGGCCGACTTCTCGATCTGTCACCTCGAGAGCGTGTTGAGCAGTGACAACAGCGGCCTCTCGTACTACCCCCGATTCGTGGCCCCCAATCAGATAGCCGATGCATTGGCAGCGGCCGGATGGGATGCATGCTCCACCGCCAGCAATCACGCACTCGATGGAGGCTTCAAGGGGGTGGAGTCGACCCTCTCCGAACTGGACGCTCGCGGCATCGGACACTCCGGCACCGCTCGCTCGATCGGCGAGCAGCTACCGACGCTCTACGAGGTCAACGGGACCACGATCGCCCACCTCTCCTTCAGCCAGCACTTCAATGGGATTCTCGCCCCTGTCGATCAACCCTGGGCCGCCAATCAGATCGATGTCGAAACGATCCTGTCAGAAGCCCGCGGGGCCCGAGCCCAGGGAGCTGAATTCGTAGTGCTTTCTCTTCATTGGGGTACCGAGTACACGTCGAATCCAATTGGCTACCAGTACGCCATTGCAGAATCCGTGCTGTCCGATCCGGCTGTGGACCTGATCCTGGGACACCACGCCCATGTGGTCGAGCCGATTGGGATGATCGACGGCAAATACGTGGCGTACAGCATGGGCAACCATGTCTCCAATCAACATCCGGCGTGGGGACCGAAGTACTACGCCACCAATGAGGGCCAGCTGCTCTTCTTCTATGTCGTCGACGGTCCTGCCGGTCTCGTCGTGGATCACATAGAAGTCGTACCGACCTGGGTGCGAGTCGACGATCTTCAGGTCTTTGCGGCCCAGGACGCGCTCGCTCTCGGCATCGAGCCCGAGTGGACCTTGACCCGGTCGATAGAGCGAACCATGGAGAGAACGCTTCGACTCGACGCCGCCGGCGTGGCGCTCGCCACCGATCCATGGCCGGAGATCTCCTGCACCGGCATGAGGGCGACCATCCTCGGTAGCAACCTCAATGATGTCCTCATCGGGACCGATGGCCACGATGTGATCGTGGGACGGAGCGGGAACGATGTCATTCGGGCCGGCTCGGGCGATGACACCGTTTGTGGCGGCCAGGGGGATGATCGGATCGATGGTGGCGACGGAATCGACCACATCTTCGGCGAATCCGGCGCCGACCGACTGGAAGGAACCGGCCCGATCAACATTCTGTTCGGCGGACCCGGCGACGATACCTGTCTCGGCCGGTCCGTGGTCGTAGCCTGCGAAAGCTCATGACCTTCGGCTGGAGTCCCCGACGATCAACACCGCCTGCGATCAAGCGAACGGGCTAAGGCTTCAGGGTCGAAAGTCACCAGCCCGACACATTGCGAACCCGTGCAGGCGGCGCAGCGTTGAATCCTCAGTCGAAAGGAGCCCTTCATGTGTCGCCTCTACGGCATCACCGGCAACCAACCGGCACGGCTGGAATGCTCACTGGTTGAAGCTCAAAACGCCTTGTTGCGCCAGAGCGTCTCGGACTCTCGAGGCATCGCCAATCCTGATGGTTGGGGCATCGGGATATACGAGCACGGTATCCCCGTGGTGCACAAAAGCTCCAGAGCCGCCGCCCACGACGTCGATTTTCGAGACACCGCCGAGCGCGTCGTGTCACGCAATTCGATCGCCCACGTGCGGGCCGCCACGATCGGCTCGAGCGGTCTCGACAACACCCATCCCTTCTCTCATGGACCTTGGTTGTTCGCCCACAACGGGACCCTCTCCGGATTCGACGTGCTCGAGACTGAGTTGGAGGCCGAGATTCCTGATCATCTCCTCCGTCAGCGCCGAGGAAAGACCGACAGCGAGCTGGTCTTCCTCTGGCTACTGAGCCGGATGCCGACACAGGGACTCGATTCACTCTCTGGAGCAGATTCGGTCCAAGACATCATCGCCCTGCTGGCAGGAGCGGTCCCTGAGCTGAGCAATCGCGCTGCCGCGATCGCCTCTGAGCCCGCTCGATTGAACCTTCTCTTGTCCGACGGCGTACACCTGGCCGCAAGCAGGTGGGGCAACGGCTTGTTCCTGACCGAGCGAGCAGGCCGGACGGATTGCGAGGTGTGTCGCAGCACCCACCTCAGCGGCCCCGGCGAGAGCGGGTATCGAGCGGTGGCCGTTGCATCAGAGCCGATCACTCGGGAGAACTGGATCGAGGTGGCCGATCGATCCTTTATCGGCGCAACCAACGGACACACGGTCGGTGTGATGGCCGCTCACGCTGCCTGACGAACCAGGCAGCAGCGTCCGCAGAGATGAATCCAGCCCCGCTGTGGGTCCCTATTCGTCAGGCGGACCAGTAACGCTGATCACCTCTGGGCGGGCGCGGAGGGAGGAAATGATTCCCGACATCGCCTCTCTACCGACGCCGACCAGCTCGCAGCGCAGGGTTCGTCTGCCCTCATCCTCCACCATCGAGATTCGGTGTGCCTGCGCCCCGAGAGCATTCAGGGTGTCGAACAACGGGGTGAGCGTTCCGTGACCGACGCGATACTCGATCTCTAAGGGCTGCACCTTGCCTCTACCGATGTACCCGCGGAACGGAGCGAATCCCACCATGGCGGCGAGAGCAACGACGAGTGCCGCCGATGCAACCCAATACAGGCCGAATCCGGAGGCCACACCGAGGGCAGCCGCAAACCACAACGTGGCTGCGGTCGTGATTCCGGTCATCGTAAATCCGGTTCTGATCATCCCGCCGGCGCCGATAAACCCAATCCCGGTCACCACCTGAGCGGCGACCCTGGTGGGGTCAGCTCCGTCAACGGCTGCCGACGCCCCGGCCACCGAAAACAGTGCGGCGCCGGCCGCAACAAGGGTGTGGGTGCGAAGACCGGCCGTCTTGTGCTGCACCTCGCGCTCAATCCCGAGAGCGGCGCCCAGGGCTGCGGCGAGGAGCACCCGCAAGATCATCTCGATGTCTGAGATCGGCAAGGGGTCACCCCGCAAATCGACAATGTGCCGCTTGCAGCAAGGGATGAGCCCGTTGCGGTCGACGGCTTCCTCAGGCTATCGCACTCCGGGCCTTCGAGATTCAGTTCCCCGAAGTGTCGAGACGAGCTCGGGTGTGGAACCGCACCGCCCTGCTACCAGCCGGTGTCGGCTCCATTCTGGAAGTCATGAGATTCACAGGTAGCCGCGTTCTGAACGACCTTCCTGGCCGCCGGTGCACCAACGACTACTCGAAGATAGAAGCAGTCCCCGGACCGAGATAGGGCCGCCAGTGCCAGCTCCTGGCCGCCGTTGTCATCGTCGATCGATACTTGCGTGGGACCCGTGGACGAATCGACGTGGTCGATCCAATCGATCGAGGGCTCGATGGTCGGGAGGAGGACGAGGAGAGCTGCCTTGGAAGGGACGGATCCCTGGTCGAGGATGACCAAGTTGGTGATCTTCTCGGCCGTCGTCAACGTGGCCTGGGCAGCCGTGTCCTGCGCGTTGGCTCGGAACCCGAGAAAGGTCGGGATGCCGATCGCGATGAGCACCGCTATCACCATCACCACCACCATGAGCTCGATCAGGGTGAACCCTTCAGAACGTGTATGTCGGCGCAGAGCAGCCTCCGAGAAGATAGGTCTCCTTCGGCTATCGGACACGGCGCCTTGAGAATCAAGAAGGCGACCGGAACATCATGAGAAGGCACGAGCGCACCAACCTGGACCTCGACGCTCAGGCTTCCGTTAGCGCAATCACACGGCGGACGAGTCGCCATGGGCCCTTTGGCCGACGGCGGCGTACCGAGCCAGCATTCCCACCGATCCAAGCAATGCCGTCACTGCGAACGTGATGATCCCGGCATCTGAGTGGTGCCAGCCATAGAAACCCCATAGACCCGCTTCTGCGACTCCCAGCCACCAAGTACCCGGGGAAATCCCCGATGGATTGGCGGTTCGGTACGCGGTCCACAGGGACGGAACCATCATCACCCCGAATGACAATCCGAGAGCCACACCAAGAGCAGTCCAACCCGCCACGGCGGTCGTGGCCACGAGGACACTGCCGAACACGATGCCGCGGAGATAGCTGGCGCCGAGTGGTCGTCCCGTACGCGCAAGAGCCCACAACGTGACCGCGTATCCAGTGGCGGCACCGAGTGGCGCCAGAAGCGACGCCCACAAAGCCTCGTGGACGAAGTACACGAACCAGCCGATGTTGCTGATGAAACCGATTGCCGGCCAGGTCGCCGAGACGCCGGCAGAGTCCCCGGTGCGCACGAGTTTGGCGATCTGCGGCACGAGGAAGAACAGTGTGGCGACGGTGGCGGCGGCCACAGCGAGGTTGGCGAGTAGTTCCTGCATAAAGATTCCTGCTTGGACCGCTCCGGCGCGGCATGGCGAGAAGTGACCACTCTCTCCAAACGGTGTGACGGCAGGGTACAAGCGTCACCACGCGCCGAGACCACACGTGTTCGAGCCCTTCAGGTGTCGCGGTCGATCACTGATCGAGGCACTCAAACGGTATCTCACGGTTTTCCACGCGCCCAATCTCGACTCTTGACTCCCTCCACCGGCCACGCCGAGAAACGCTTGGCCATCAAGTTGGTTACCCCGTCGCGATGTTCCAAGACCCCATCGATGACAAGACCGACGTTGCGTCGTGCTATCCGGCGCTGAGCCGCCCACACTTCGGGCAGCACGATCACATTTAGCAAACCTGTCTCATCCTCCAGATTGAGAAAGATCACACCCTTTGCCGTCATCGGACGTTGCCGGTGGGTCACCACTCCCCCAACCCGAATCCGTCTGCCGTGTTTGCGGCTATCAAGGGCATCGGCGATCGAGACACACCCCTCGGCGGTAAGACGCTCCCGGATAAATTCGACAGGGTGCCGAATAGATATCCCGGTGGACCACAGGTCTGCTCGCGCCTGTTCCTCCTCAGACATGGGGAACAACCGAGGCGAATCAGCACCGACCGCGAGTGGAAGATGACCGGGACCCATCCCCGCCAACGCCCCGGCCGCCCACAGCCCCTCGCGGCGCTCGACCCCCAGTGAGGCGAGCGCACCAGAAGCTGCCAGACCTTCGATGGCATCGACCGAAAGCCCCGTTCGCTGGGCAAGGTCGATTACAGAGGTGAAGAGACCATCTATCGACCGCGCCGCCTCGATCCTTGTCACCTCGGCATCGCCCAGATTGCGTACGTAGCGCAGCCCCATCCGTACCCCTGTGGCCATCCGCACCGGATCGTTGAGCGGACCACGGCCCCTGCGCCACGTGATCCCGTAATAGGTTGCGAGATCATTGGGGTCGGCTTCGACCGGAACGATCGTGCAGTCGTAGTCGGAGTCGTTGACGTCGGGCTCCAGCGTTATCACTCCGTGGCGGGCGGCATCCTGTACCAGCGAATTGGGGCTGTAGAACCCCATGGGTTGTGCATTCAGCAGGCCGGCGAGAAATTCGGCAGGCCAGCGGTACTTCAACCACGATGACATGTAGACGATGTAGGCGAACGAAACCGAATGACTCTCGGGGAATCCAAATGACGCAAACCCCTGGAGCTTCTCCCAGATCTCGATGGCCGCGGAGCCGGTGATCCCGGTGCGTGCCATGCCAGCAAAGGTCTCCAGGCGAAGCTTCTCCATCTCCTCCTCGGAGCGCTTATGAGTCATTGCTTGCCGCAGCCGGTCTGACTGCCCGGGTGTATACCCGGCGCATACCCGGGCAAGTTCCATTAGCTGCTCCTGGAACACGGGAACCCCCAGCGTCTTGGCCAGGATCGGCTCGGACAGCGGATGCGGATAACTCACCGGCTCTTCGCCGTTACGACGGCGCAGATACGGATGGACGGAGTGGCCCTGGATTGGGCCGGGACGAATAAGCGCAACTTCGACGGCGAGGTCGTAGAAGGTCTTTGGCTTCATCCGGGGCAGCGTCGCCATCTGAGCCCGTGACTCCACCTGAAAGACCCCAACGGTGTCGGCTTTAGTGAGCATCTCGTAGACAATCGGCTCCTGTGGGAGCGTCGCCAGGTCCAGCCTCAGACCGTGCACATCCTCGATCAGGTCGACGGTGAGGTGAAGCGCGTTGAGCATCCCGAGACCAAGCAGGTCGAATTTGACGATCCCCATCGAGGCACAGTCGTTCTTGTCCCATTGCATGACGGTCCGGTCCTCCATGCGACCCCACTCCAGCGGGACCGTCTCATGCAGCGGCCGGTCGGCAATGACCATTCCGCCCGAATGGATGCCGAGGTGGCGAGGAAAGCCGTCGATCCGACGACACATGTCGACGATGAAATCGACCGTTGCCCCACCGGGGAGTTCGAGATGCTCTTCAATCGACTGTGCATTGCGGGTATCGAGATACTTGGTGAGCCCATTCACCTGCGCCTGGGTGAACCCAAAGGCCTTGCCCACATCCTGCAGTACCGACCGGGCCCGGTACGTGATGACGTTCGCCACCATCGCCGCACGCTCCCGGCCATACCGCTGGTAGCAGTATTGGATCACCTCCTCCCGTCGCTCTGCTTCGAAATCGATATCGATGTCGGGCGGCCGACCCCGCTCCGAGGAGAGGAAGCGTTCGAAGGGAAGAGCAAGACGAATCGGATCGACTCTGGTGAGATCGAGGCATCGGCACACGGCTGAGTCGGCACCGGAACCGCGGATCTGGCAGTAGATGTCACGGCTCCGGGCGAACTGCACGATGTCCCACACCACCAGGAAGTACCCGGGGAATCCAAGCGCCTCGATCACGCCGAGTTCGTGCTCGAGCCGATCGATCGCCACGGGGTCGATCATCCCAGGGCCATCGCCCGGATAGCACCTGCGGGCGCCCTCCATGGTCAGGTGCCGCAAGTACTCCATCTCAGAACGAAAAGCACCCGGCATCGGAAAATACGGCAGCTTGGGAGCCACCAGCGTCAGGTCGAATGCGAGGTCGGAACCTAGATCTGCGGCCAACTCGACCGAACCCGGATAGCGAGCCATTCGTCGTGCCATCTCCTGTGGTGAGCGCAGATACCGCTCGTCGGTCGCCTCCCAGTAGCCGTACCCGGCATCGAGATCCCGACGCCCCCCTACGGCGGCGAGCACTTCGGCGACGTCTGCCTGGGAACGATCGTGATAGTGGACGTTGTTGGTGGCCACCAGCGGAATCCGGAGCCTGGCACCCACCTCGGCGATGAGGTCGTTGCGAGGATCGTCCTCCGGCATCCCGTGATGAAAGACCTCGAGGAAGAATCGATCGCCAAAGATCTGCTGCAACTCCATGGCGGCGGCGAGTGCTCCGTCGAAGTCTCCCCGTTCGGCGGCACGAGGAACCGCACCACTCCGGCATCCGCTGAGTGCAACAAGACTCCCCCGCTCGGACGCTTCGATTAGATCGGTCTCGACGAACACCGGACGATCCTTCTCGCCGCGGAACTGAGCCTTTGTGACCAGATGTGACAGCACCGAGTAACCCGCCGGATCAGGGGCAAGGAGCACAAGATGGTTTGTCGCCGGCACGGTCGGCTTGGAACCATGCATGCGACGGATTCGGCCCCTACGGGCTCGCTCCGCTCGCTGCCCCCCACCAATCGAGCTGCGCTCGATTGACTCCCCCACAAGGGGGGAGTGATTGGCCGATGACTGACGACTGACTACTGATGACTCCGAGCCTTCGGCTCGGGGAAGTCCGATTTCCACTCCGTACACGGTGGGGAGCCCCACCTCCGCTGCTGTGACCCGGAACTGGGCGGCTCCGTAGAAGCCGTTGTGATCTGTGACCGCCAACGCCTCATACCCCAGTTCCATGGCCCGCTCGACGAGATCACTGGGATTGGATGCCCCGTCGAGAAACGAGTAGTTGGTGTGGCAATGGAGCTCTGCATAGCGAGGCTCTGTGTGACCAGGCATGGGCGGAGAGTCTATCGAACGTATGTTCGATAGGGGGAGTACTCAGTACTCAGTCGTCGGTACTCAGTCAGAGACAGAGTCGGGGAACGGCCTTGCCCCCCCACCAATCTCGCTGCGCTCGATTGACTCCCCCACAAGGGGGGAGTGATTTCTTTACTGACTACTGGTTACTCCTTCACTCCTACTCTCCCTGCGCAGTGGATCAATATGACTCTGGTTGGGGTGAAGACCGACTCCCGTTGCTGCGACGGCCGACCGTCCGCGGCGCGATCACCATCCTCGTGATCGTCACCTTTGTCATGCTCACACTGATGTCGACCTGCAGCCCTGCGACAACTCCGATCGGTACCACAACGACCACCATCGGCGGCATCACGGCCTAGCTCTCGGCGAGCACGTCCTCTTCGCGGTAGGAGTCGACCGCCTCCAGCGCCCAAGCGATCCCCTCGGATGGTGACTCAACTGAAATGCAGGCATTCCAGCCCCCGGTGAACCCGGGCGGCTCCCACAGGACCCACCGCATTCCCCCAACTGCCAGCTCCATCTCGTGCGGATCAACCGGCCACTCGAGATCGCCGAGGGTCGCGCCAAGCCACCATGCAGCGAATCGGCCGATCGGAGCACCTCGTCGCCTGCCGTAGGCACCACCGCTTGCGCCGGCCCAGGCAATCCGGGCAAAAGCGTCGGCGACCGTCGTGTCGGCCAATAGACAGTGTTCGTGGCCGAGAGCTGCGATCGCCTCCTCGCTACATCCCCGAACGGCCACAGCTCTAGCCGATCCGTTCGACTGCTGCGCCCAGACCGAACCGATGTCGATCAATGCCTCAATCGACTCGTCGTCATCGATTTCCGTCCCCGGCTCAGGGAGGGTGATCTCTGCAAACGGCGGCGGGGACTGCGCGTCGAAGTCAGCGTCGTCAGATCGGAAACTCGCCACTGAGTACGACGGCTCCCAATCCAAAACCCGCAACGGAATCTCGAGAACGTGCCGATCGACGTCGGCGACCTCTTCGAGATTCTCACCTCGAAGCACCCGCTCGTGAGCTGCCATTGCTCGCGCCGGTCCCGGCCGGAGGTGCGGAGCCAGGACCTTCCACTCGTGAGTACTGGCGGCTACCTCCCACAGCGGTCCCAGAGCAAACCGACCGGCCTCCTCCGTCACAACGTCGGCCGCAAACTCGGCCGGAGCCTCCAATGCCAGCCGATACTCCGCGTACTCGGCCGCCGGCCACAACTGGAGGCCGCGTTCCTCGTGGGCTTGACGGCACCGATCTCTCAGCTCGACGATTCGGGCCCAGTCCCGCGACGAACACAACCCATCTACCAGCCTGATGAGGGCATCGAGATCGCCGGCAGCCACAGCAGAGGCAAGATCTGTCACGAATCGGCAGCGTAGCCATCCGTCGCCGACGGGTAGCCTGAGTCGAGATGCCCTCCCCAAACGACCTCATCGACCGAATCACCAACCTGGTACCGCATTGGCTGGGGTGGCCGATGTCGGCGCTCAGCACGCTCACTGCGCTGGCTGGAGCCGGACTTCTCTTTGCTGCTGCCGCCTTTGCGAGCGTCGCCGCCGCCATCTGGGGCGGCATCGCCTTCTTGGTCGCAGCCATCACCTGGCATGTGGCGGATATCGCCGAAGCCAACCGCCCGGTCTAGCGATCAGAGCAGCAGTTCAGCCAGTGTCCGCAGCGTTGTGGCGTCCTGCGCCATCGCAACGAGCGTCGTGACCCCTGACTCCCTCCACGCCTCCAGCGAGTCACGGATCCTCTCCTTGGAGCCGATGAGGGCGACCTCGTCGACCATCTCATCGGGTATCTCCGCCATGGCTTCGGCCCTCTTTCCGTCGAGGTATAGGTCCTGGATGCGGGTGGCCTGCTCCTCGTATCCATACCGGCACGCCAAGTCGAAGTAGAAGTTCTTTCCTCTTGCCCCCATGCCGCCGACGTAGAGAGCGAGCATCGGCCGTATCCCCCACCTGGCCTGGTCGAGGTCATCCGTGACGACTGCGGGTACCGACGGTGCGATGTCAAAGCGCTGAGCCTTGGTGGAATCTACAGACCGACCAAAGCCCGTCTCCAGATGAGGCGCAAACACTTCGGGTGAGTGTCGTGGGCTGTACCAGAACGGAAGCCAACCATCGGCGATCTCGGCGGTGAGTGCGACGTTCTTTGGCCCTATCGAGGCGAGATAGATCGGGATGCCATGGGATGGCTTGATGGTGAGCCGAAGCGACCGGCCCATCCCGGTCGAGCCCGGGCCGGTGTACGGCAGTTGATAGTGGTCGCCGCTATGAGTCACACGCTCCTTGCGTTCGATGATCTGGCGCACGATCTTGACGTACTCGCGGGTCTTGCCCAGCGGCTTGCCGTACGGCCGTCCGTGCCAGCCTTCGACCACCTGCGGCCCGGACAACCCAAGCCCGAGCAAGAACCGGCCACCAGAAAGCTCTGACAAGGTCACCGCGGTCATGGCCGTCATCGCCGGGGTCCGGGCCGGCATCTGCAGAATCCCCGCTCCGAGCATGATCTGTTTTGTGGAGGCGCCGTACCACGACAGCATGGTGACGGCATCGCTGCCGTAGGCCTCAGCAGCCCAAACGGAGTGATAGCCAAGTCGATCAGCTTCTAGTACCAGTTCCAGCTTCGAGTCAACCCGAACGCTCGAGTAGCCAACAGCCAAGCCGAGTCGCATCATGCCTCCTTCCGCAGCGTCGGACTCCGGCCCATCCTCGGACCACCGCCGAGTTAGGTCAAGCGCGCCGGATAACATCTAGCCGACGATGCCCACCACAAGGCGAGCCCTCGCCGCCATCCCCGCCGTTCCGATGGCGGTAGCCGGTGCCGTTGTCTACCAGGTGTTGCGGGCGGCGCACCGACCGGACCTTCCCTCGTTTTCCAACCAGGATCCCGCCGGCACGTTCGGGAACCCCGCCCTGAGCCCGCTGCGTATGGTGGCGCTGGGTGATTCATCGATTACAGCACCCGGCGTCGAAGACCTCGACAACGCCTGGGTCCGCCGTATCGCGATCGCGCTCAGCGACGAGTTTCATGTCGACCTGATGTCGGTGGCCGTCGGAGGTTCAAAAGCCCGCGACGTGATCGCAGGCCAACTCGATGAAGCTGTCAGGTTGGAACCCGACATCGCGATCTTGTCGGTCGGCGCCAACGATGCGATCCGGGCCACTCCCCCAGACAGGTACCGCTCCGAGATTCAGCACATCGTGTCAGAGCTCGATCGCACCAGCGGGGCGATAGTCGTGCTCGGCGTCGGCGATCTTGGATCGATCCCGAGACTGCCGCCTCTGCTGCGCCGGATACTCACCCGACGCGCCGCTCGGTTCAACTCCGCGGCAGCGTCGATCACCGCACAATTCCCGAACGCAGTAAAGGTGCCAACGACGGGGCCGATGTCCACGGCCTTCTGGCAGGATCATGAACTCTTTGCCGGCGATCTGTTCCACGCCAGTGACAAAGGTCACGGGCTATTCGCTGAGCAAATGCTCCCCGCCATTCGAGCCGCACTCGTCGTACACGACAGCGCCGACTCCTAGTCGGCGGCCGTCACCAAGACGTCGCCCGACATCGTCTTCACAACCAGCCGTGCAGTCGTGGCCCCTGCCGAGTCCGACGCAACGGGAAAATCGGTATGGACGTCTCCCGAGAGGCTCTGGAATGACACCGAGAACTTTCGTCCGGAAGTGACCCCAAGGCGAACATCTCCAGAGAGAGTCTTGGCATTGAACGAATCGCCCGTCAGGCGACGGAGCACGATCTCGCCCGACGCCGAATGAGCCGACACCGAGCCAGCAGCATCACCGATCGCGATGTCACCGGAAGCAGTTTTGGCCGTCACATCACCGGCAACGGACCGAACATGCACATCCCCTGAGGCGGCGGCCACATCGAGTCGCCCCTCGACGGAGCCCAGCCTGACATCCCCGCTTGCCGTCTTGACCTTTACGTCGCCGGCGACGTCTTCTGCGACGATATCGCCGGCCGCGGCGTCGATTGCCAGCGACTCAGCCGCCATCGCCACGACAACATCTCCAGAAGCCAGCCGAGCGCGTATCGCGGCTGGCGCTCCCACCCCGATTTCGATCGATACTCCCGACCATCGACCGATTCTGCCTCCACTCTCGGGTTCGATGACGATTTCTCCACCGCGTTCCTCGACGAGAAACCGCTCGATTGCATCCTCGCTGCCGGTCATCCGAATTTCGACGCTACCGGTAGACCCTTGGACGAACCGGGCCTGTCCGGCGGGGAGTCGCAGTCCGATCCGGGGGGTGCCGGCTACCTCGAACTTCTCGTGTCGCTCGCTCATGTCTCGATGGTCCCGCTGATGCGACGGCCTCCGCGACGCCTCCGCTCCTGTGCCTGTGCGGTCAGCGTCTTCACAAGCCACGAATTGACCGACTCGCCGACATCGTCGGCAGCCACCTCGACCCGTTCCTTGAGAGTCGGCGGCAGCCGAAGTGTGATACGGGCGTCCATCGATTCCGCCGAAACCTCGCCATCGTCGCCGAGCAAGCGAGCTCGCAAGACCGGCTCACCCTCACTTAGCACTACATCGATCTCGTGCGATGCGAGTTGCGCGGACACCTCGGCGGCTGCCTGCTCGGCCAGATCGAGGGCGATCTGATGTACCGCGGGTTCGAGGGTCGATAACAGTGTGTCGGCCATCGCCTCCATCTCGGTGTCGCCTCCAGCGACCAGCACATGCCGCTCGATGGCGGCTTCGAGTCGGTTCATCGCGATGCTCGTATCCATGCCTCTCTCGTCTCCTCGATCTAGCGGGCCGCAATAAGCCGTGCCTGCAGCAGCATCACGTCGATGCGCCGACGGGTTCGAGCCGCTCTTGTCCTGCTGCTCAATCGCCGCGTCTCGGCTTCGTCGAGTCGGGATCTGTGCAGCGCCATCACCATCTCGCTCGAATACAACATGATCGTCTCCTGTCATCTCGGTGTCAAGAATGATGTCGAAATGATGTCATATTGATGTCAGATTGTCAAGTCACTATTGAGAGGGGGTCTTCTTTTTCAAATCCAGGGCACTCTCACGGGTATGGTGATGACACACACCGGGGAGTCGCCAAGCGGCTGAGAGGGTGGCACCACCACCGACCCGAACGACCTGATCTGGGTAATGCCAGCGGAGGCAGGCGTGGAACGAACCATCATCATTCTCAGCGGGGGTGGACCCGGACCCTCCCCTGGTGGGCTTCCCGAGGCCGAAGTCGTGATCGCTGCCGACTCCGGTCTCGCCCTCGCAGAACCTCTCGGTTTGGTAGTGGACCTGGTCATCGGCGACCTCGACTCGGTACTCCCAGCACACCTTGATGCTGCTCGGAAGGCCGGCGCCGCGATTGAGTCACACCCGGCCGACAAGGACGCCACGGATCTCGACCTGGCGATGACGGCCGCAATCGAACGAGGTGCCAAACGCATCATCGTCGTCGGGGGCGGCGATGGACGGCTCGACCATCTTCTCGGCGTTGCGACGCTGCTCGCTTCCGACCGTTGGACGGCCGTCAACGTCGAGTGGCACACACTTGCCACCGTCGTCTACCCAACACGACACTCAGTGGAGATCGGCACCGCTGCCGGAGATCTGGTCTCACTGGTTCCGTTTGGCGGAGACGCCGAGGTGACGCTTACCGGCACCCGGTGGGACCTCGAAGCAGAGAAGCTGTCGTTCGGATCGACCCGTGGGATCAGCAACGAGGCCGCTACCGGGCTCGTCCATCTTCAAGTGCGCAGCGGAGTAGTACTGCTCGCCCACACGAGGAACACACCATGAGGCGACTCGCGATCCTTGTGGCACTGGTGCTGGTCTTCGCTGCATGCGGCGAAGACACCCCGGAGACAGTGCGCCTGCTCACCCATGACTTCTTCGCCGTCTCGGACGAGTTGCTCGATGCGTTCTCCGTCGAGACCGGATTCGAGGTCCAGATCGTTCGCGGCGGAGACGCCGCCATTGTCGTGAATCAGTCGATTCTCACCGCCGGCAACCCGGTTGCGGACGTGATCTTCGGGGTGGACACGACGCTCATCTCCAGAGCCATCGGTGCGGATCTCTTCGACCCCTACCGGAGTCCCCAACTCGACTTCGTGCCGGCTGAGCTTCATGTCGCCCTCGACGTGGCAACGCCGATCGACCTCGGCGATGTCTGTCTCAACTACGACAAGGAACTCCTGGCCGACCCGCCGTCTGCACTGCGCGAGCTCGCATCCCCCGCGTACGCAGGGCTACTCGTGGTGCCGGATCCGACGATCTCGAGTCCAGGACTCGCATTTCTCCTCGCCACCATTGACGAGTTTGGCGAGACGGGTGACTACACCTGGCGAGACTTCTGGAGTGACTTGCGCGCCAACGACGTTGAAATCGTCGGCGACTGGGGAACGGCCTATTACGGCTCGTTCTCGGGCAGCGACGGTGGGGACCGACCAATCGTCGTGTCCTACGCCTCTTCCCCACCGGCCGAGGTGCTGTTCTCCGACCCGCCGATCGAACGGGCAACGACCGGGGTCATCGAAGCCGGCTGCTTCAGGCAAGTGGAATACGCCGGCGTTTTGCGCGGCGCGGACAACCCGGTCGGCGCCCGTACCTTGATCGACTTCATGCTGTCCGAGGCCTTCCAGCAAGCCGTCCCCACCTCGATGTTCGTGTTCCCAGTCCGCTCCGGCACCATCCTCCCCGAAGTATTCGTGAGCAACACCCGAATACCGGTCGAGCCTGCGATCATCGAGCCCGACCTCATCGACCACAACCGGGAGCGTTGGCTGGCCGAGTGGATCGAGACGGTTCTGCGCTGAAATGAAGGCGTCCAGGCTTCTTGCAGTGCCGGCCCTAGCCCTTGGTCTCGGATTCTTCGTGTGGCCGATGCTCTCAATCCTCAGCACCGGCCTGGCAGACGACCCTGGACGAGTCACCGGCCTCTTCGCTGAACCGGGATTGCGCTCGGTGGTGTGGTTTACGGTTTGGCAGGCGCTCGCCTCCACCGTCGTAGCCCTCGCCATCGGCGTGCCTGCGGCGTACGCACTGGCTCGGTTCGAATTCCGCGGCAGGGCTGTCCTGCGAACCCTGATCACCATCCCTTTCGTACTGCCAACCGTCGTCGTGGCGGTCGCCTTTTTGGCATTGATCGGACCACAAGGGACCCTCGGCATCGACCTCATCGGTACCACCTGGGCCATCATCGCCGCTCACGTGTTCTTCAACCTCGCAGTCGTGGTTCGCACGGTTGGCGGTCTGTGGAGCCACCTGGATCCCGACTTCGAGGGCGCAGCCGCAACTCTGGGCGCATCCCAATGGCGGATATTTCGCACCGTCACCCTCCCCCTGCTGCGACCGGCCCTCACTGCGGCAGCCGCGATCGTGTTTCTGTTCTCGTTTACTTCCTTCGGAGTCGTATTGCTGCTGGGAGCGCCGCGATTGGCCACGATCGAGGTGGAGATCTACCGAAACGCCGCCTTGATATTCGATCTCCCTACAGCCGCCGCGTTAGCCCTGGTCCAATTGCTGGGAGTCACAGCCGCGCTCTTTGTCTACTCCGGACGCCAAGCCCGATCTGCGACACAACAACATCTGGTCGCAGGCACGGCAGCGCGGCGCCGACCCCTCGATCGCGATCGGTGGCGGATGATCGTTGCTCTGGCACCAGCGGTCACCGTCGTCGCCCTCCCGCTGGGAGCGATTCTCTGGCGCACCTTGGCACCGGGAGGATCGCTCGGATTAGGGGCAATCCGGGCGCTCGCCGCCGTCGACCCTGCCGTAGTCGAGCCTCTGCGAGCGATTGGCAACTCCCTGGCATACGGCGTCGTCGCCTGCGCTATCTCGCTTGCGGTCGGATTGCCGGCGGCCACATTCATCGCCGGTCGCCGTTCCGGATCGAGTCGATGGCTGGACACTCTGATCATGCTCCCTATCGCCTCGTCGGCGGTGACCCTCGGGTTTGGGTTCGTAATCGCCCTCGACGCCCCAGTGGATTTGCGCACGTGGTGGTTGCTGGTGCCGATCGCGCACGCCCTCATTGCCATCCCGTTCGTGGTTCGCCTCACTGCTCCCGTCGCCAGGTCAATAACGCCGAACCTGCGTGATGCAGGCGCCACATTGGGAGCGTCGCCTTCCCGCGTCTGGCGCACCATCGATTTGCCGATGCTCGCGCCCGCCGCAGCCGGTGCTGCAGCCCTTGCATTTGTGATCAGCCTTGGAGAATTCGGCGCAACGCTCTTTGTCGCCCGCCCCGGCGGACAAACCATGACGCTGGCCATCTTCCGCTTGCTGGGGCCCGGCAACGCAAGCCGTTCGGCGGCCCTCGCCCTTTCGTTGATTCTCATCGGGATCACGGCGGCGGCGGTCACGCTCTTGGAGCGGATGAGGGCACCAGGAGTCGGTGAGTTCTGATGCTGGAGGTCCAAGGCATCAGCGTGCGCTACGACGACCTGCTCGCAGTCGACGAGGTCGATCTCACCGTCCACAGCGGCGAGACTCTTGCCCTCCTAGGACGAAGCGGATCCGGAAAGACCTCGCTACTCAGGGCGATAGCCGGTCTCGTACCACTCGTCAGCGGAAAGGTCTTGCTCGGGGGCTCGGATCTCACCAACGTTCCGACCCACGAGCGGGGAATCGGAATGGTGTTCCAGGATTTTGCCCTGTTCCCCCACCTCGACGTCGGCGCCAACGTGAGCTACGGGTTGACGGCTGCCGGGATCGTCGACACCGACGTGCAGGTCGCCACGGCCCTCGAGGCCGTAGGACTCGAGGGAATGGAACGCCGCCGCATGGATCAGTTGTCGGGCGGTCAGGCGCAGCGTGTCGCCCTTGCCCGAACCCTGGCTACACGCCCCAAGGCGCTGCTGCTCGATGAGCCATTGGGTTCGCTCGACCCTGCCTACCGCCGCCGCGTGGCCGGCGAGCTCTCCCAACTTCTGCGGGCCATGGCTATCCCGACCGTCATCGTCACCCATGACGCAGAAGAAGCCTCCGCTCTCGGCGACCGGATCATGGTGCTCGACAGTGGACGCGCCGCGGTGACTGGAGTCCCCGACGCGGTGTGGCGCAACCCGGAGAGTGCCGAAGCGGCCCTGATGCTCGGCCACACATGCGTTGTCGACGCCCGCTCGACCGGCACCTCGATCGAGATCGCCGGTTTGTGCCTACCGATCGCGGTTGCAGACGGCCCAGTCACCATCCTCATTCGGCAGGCAGCGATCGTGGCCGAAGGAGGGATACCGCTGACGGTGGCCTATTCACACTTCCGCGGGCCGGGGTGGGCGGTCGGCGTTCAATTCGGGCCGGCCATCCTCGAAGTCGATGCGCCGCATCGCATCGCGGAGGGACAAGAGGTTCGAATCGGCATCCAACAAGAGGACGTCGTCGTTCTCTAGGCGCTGACATTCGCCCACTCGGCGCCGGTGAGCCCGACCAGAGTTGCCAGCGGGATCGGAAACACCGTCGTCGGAGTGCCCCCAGCCGACCAGACATCGACGTGACGCTGCAGCGCTATGTCTGCAAACACCCGCAGTGGCGATGAGTAACC
>Ga0255047_10001303_pt1 | contig 18374 bp, 27 predicted proteins | sample JV7_2_1_MG_FD_183640 | JGI IMG/M metagenome (GOLD analysis project Ga0255047, IMG submission 183640) | Seawater microbial communities from Jervis Inlet, British Columbia, Canada - JV7_2_1 | ecosystem: Environmental > Aquatic > Marine > Inlet | place: Canada: British Columbia | collected 2016-10-06 | reverse complement strand
TGGAACCTACAAAGGTTTTAGTATAGAAGCACTTTACAAGGGATTTGAGCAACTTAAACAATCAAAAGTAGAGCTAACACAGACTGACGAAGAAATCGCAATAGAGATAATGAAAATTTTGAAGTAATAACCTATCACTAATCAATGAAAAATGACTACAAAACACAACACACAGTACCAAACACCAATCGAAACTTTAACAAATGAAGACCTAGCGATTGCAGAAGGGCAAAAGGCGATAATTTTTAACGGTAGCAATATGCGTTATGAGGGTTGGAACGGTTCGCAGTGGTCGCCACTTGCGGAGGCGGCAGAAGCTACAGCCTTTGAAAATAGAATAATTGTAAAACAGGAAAACGTAGCGACTACGTTGGGCGGGATTATAGATTCTACTAAAGAATATTTTTTAGACGGAGTCATTGACATGGGGACTACTCAGATAACCGTTCCGACAACTGGAATGACTTTGAGGGGTTATAGCTTCGACATAAGCGGCTTGGTGTCCTCAGAAGACAATTACACAATGTTCACTAGTGAAAGCGCGTTAATAGGCTCAGGGAATCTTTTAGGGGTAGATTATTACGTATCTGTTACAGGTGCAAATAGCAAAGTGTATGAGCTAGTGGACGCAACGGGATTTAATGCTTTTGAATTTTCAAGAATAAATTACATTGACTGTACAGATCTAGGGGAGATAGCAAACTACAGGCAAGGCCTAGAAGATGGAACGGGACGCTTTGGTGGCTCGCCATCATTAAGACTATCGGGGTTATGGCGTGGCGGATATCGTATAACTACCTCAATAGTAAGGGGCTTGGCGGGTACAATGACCAGACCGCTATTTGAGGAGGGGCTAGCGTTTCAAATGAATAGCAGATTTTTAACAGATATTAATTGCGACTTGCCAACATTAGCACCATTTTGCGACTTCACCACTAGTAACTTTACAAACCCTTCTACAGTTCAAATTAAAGGTGCGATCATTAGCAGAGACGGGGCTTTTAATGCTAACGACGCCAATATATTTACTAATTTATTACCCTCTGACCTACCTTGTGATTGGGATAATAATATAGGTATAAATAACACATTTGTAGGTGGTACGATAAATAATACAGCAGAAGTCGAAACAAATATTGTAACTCAGGGCTTAGCAGTAGACTTAAACGGTACTTTTTCAGCAATAGATTTACAGCACTTTGATAGTCCTTCTAACGGAAGATTAAGACATATAGGAATAAACCCGAGAGAGTTTATGGTAAATTGGGATTTCGTTATAGAGGGTAAAGACAATGACAATTACGAGCTGTTCTTGATAAAAATAGATTCTTTTGCAAATGTAACGGTTGAATACACACAAGTGAGAACCGTGAACAACTTTCAGGGAGGCAGAGATGTTGGAATATGGAGCGGTCAAACATCTATAGTATTAAATCAAAATGATGTTGTATTTTGGCAAGTAGCAAACTTATTAGATGACGATGATTGTACTATGGAAGTTGATAGTTCTTGGTCAGTAACTGAGAGATAAAAGCAACGCGAATCGCAAGTCTTTGAGTTTTGAATAAGGGTAATAACCGAAAATAAAACAGAATAGTAACTTTTTAGTTAAACAGGTCACAAACAATTATTAATTAAAATTTTAACAGCATGAGTAAAAAAACAAATTTGCTTAATTCTATTAAAGATTTTGTTGTCGAGTTAACTTCTTATACTGACGAACAAGTAGCAGGAACGCCAGCAACAGAAAAGCCAGTAGAATTAGCGGCAATGAGACTAGAAGACAAGGTAACAGTAATTGAAGCCGAAGTTTTCGAGGCGGGGCAACCTGTTTTCATCGTTACAGAGGACGAAGAAAGAACAGCGTTACCAGTTAATGAAGAAGGTTACGTTTTAGAAGACGGGCAAATCTTAGTCGTAAAAGAAGAGGGTGTAATTTTCTCTATTGGTGAAAAGCCAACAGGAGAAGAGGAGCCAGTAGTAGAACCAATGGAAGAATTAGCCGCGTCAGACGATAAAAACGTTTCGCCAGTAGCTAAAAAAATCGTTGAAGCAGTAACGAGAGAATCTCACTTTTCGAGAGAAGATGTTTCTTTAATCACTAAAAACGTTGTAACGATGTTAGCGGAGGTTGCAGAGGTGGCAGAGGCAAGCGAGAAAGACAAGCGTATCGCTGAGCTTGAGGCAGAGGTTATGGAGCTTAAAAAGGCAGAAGATGAACCAGCAGAAAAAGAGATCAAACACAACCCGACAAAAACGGGAAAGGTTGATTTGAGTTCTATTGGTGAGGGTTCGTTAATGGAATACCTAAACAACTTAAAGTAAACGAAAATTTTTAACAATTAATTACAAACAAAAAAACAAAACAAAATGGCAACAACAACATCAGTAAATTCAAACTACAACGGAGAAGTAGCGGGAGCTATTATAGGCAAGGCTTTTAAAGAGGCTGACACACTTGCAAAAAAATTGGTTACGGTTCTACCTAACATTAAGTATAAAATGTCTTTGCGTAAAATTTCATACTCTAACGGGCGTGTTGATTATGCTTGTGGATTCACTCCAACGGGAGCAGTAACACTTTCAGAAGTTGTTTTAGAACCTAAGAAAATCAAAAACGAGCAAGAAGTCTGTAAAGAAGAACTTTCTCAAATTTGGTCAAGTCAAACAATGGGATTCTCTGCGCATAACGATTCAATGCCAAAGGACGAACAAACAGCATTGTTAAACGAAATCCTTGGGGACACAGCAGAGGCAACAGATCGCGACATTTGGCAAGGTGACGCAACTAACACAGGTGAATTCGACGGGTTCATCACCAAGTTTGCGACTGACGGTAACATTATCAAGCATGGCAACGGTATTACTGCCTTGGGTTCTGCAATCAACAAAACAAACGTTGTGGCTGAATTGGAAAAAGTAACCGCGGCAATTCCACGCGCATTGAGACGTAAAAAAGATATGGTCGTAGGTGTTTCACCTGACGTGGCTTTAGCTTATCAACAATCTTTGATTACTCCGCAAATTACAAACGGTTTGGGAGGTGAAGCGTTACCACTTAAATACGGTTCTTTTGAATTGAACGAAATGAACGGATTGCCTGATAACACAATCGTTGTTTACCAAGTTAAGAACCTTTACTTTGGAACTGGACTGTTGGCAGACCATAACGACATTCGTATCAAAGATATGGACGATTCAGATTTGAGCGGAATGGTACGTTACAAAATGGTTTACACGGCTGGCGTTCAGTACATCAATGCAGGTGAAATTATTTGGTACTTGTCTACTGCTTCATAAGTAGATAATAACAAAACAAAGGGGGTGTAAAAGCCCCCTTAATATTAACTTAAAAATACTAAAATTATGTCATGTGATATAGGTAAAGGGCGCTTAGAGCCTTGCAAGGATTCGGTTGGTGGATTGAAAGCGGTTTATTTTATGAACTACGCAGAAGCGCCAATAGCTGACGTAACTTACGATGTTACAAATACAGACGTAGTAGATAAATTTAATTCTACGCCGTCGACAATTCCAGCTTACAAATTTGAGCTTAAAGGAAATTCAACTTTCGAACAAAATATTACTTCTTCTCGCGAAGCAGGTACAACTTTTGTTGAGCAGGTTTTAAACCTTACGTTGAAAAAGCAAGATTTGAACACGCACAAAGAAGTTAAATTGATTTCTTACGGTAGACCAAAAATTGTAGTCGAAGATAACAACGGTAGCTTCTTTGCAATGGGTATCGAACACGGTGCAGACGTTACGGCGGGAACAATTGTAACAGGTGCGGCAATGGGTGACATGAGCGGTTATACGCTTACACTTACGGCAATGGAAAAAGTGCCGGCAAACTTTATGAACGCAACAACAGAGGCGCAGTTGGCTGACGCTGGTTTAAATGTTGTAGTAGGAGCATAAAAATTAACTTTCCATAAATAAAAAGTCCCGTTAACGATGTTGGCGGGGCTTTTTTATTATCCATGAAAATTGTTTATTAATTAATTAATTGTTTCTAAAAAATACGGTGCTTTTCTAAATAATAAACAAAAAAGGTGAAAAATAGTTTAATATTTATGACAATACTAAAGACAATACAGACACCTCAAACGTTTAAGATAGTTCCTAGGGAGCCTCAAGCGACTAAGATTGAGCTAGTTGACGAGAATACTAACGAGACTGAAACGATCAATATCGCAACCGTAATGGACAGATATTTCCTTGAAATTACTGCCGTATTCTCCTTAAAAGAGGGCGGCAAATACTCTTATAGGGTTTTAAACGGTACAAATGAAGTCTTTTCTGGTTCAATATTTTGTACAGACCAAGAAACAGGTAACTACTCTATAAACGACGGCGTTTACAAAGAGACTGAAACAGATAATAAATTTTTAATTGTAGATTAATGAGTGAAGAAACTAAACAAGAAGAAAGCGTAGAGAACGTAAATGTTCACGTTGTTAATTTGGCTTCGTATGTAAAGCCGAACATTAACGAAAGTATGCAAAATATGTGGATTGAATACGGAGACGACAACGATTATTACGGGTGGTTAATTGCCCGCTATAAGAATTCAACTACTAACAATTCTATTATTAACAACACAAGCCGTCTAATTACGGGGCGTGGTTTATATGCTTTAGACTCTCACAGGCGACCACAGGACTACGCACAAATGAAGGCTTTGTTTAAACCAAGGGATTTAAAAGCGGTTGCGAAAAATCTCAAAATGCTTGGCACTGGTGTTTTTCAATGTGTATTCAATAAGAATCACACCAAAGTTAGAAAGGTTACGGCGGTCAAAACAAAGCTTGTCAGACCTGAGAAATGCAACGAAGATGGCGACATAGAGGCGTATTACTTTTGTAACGATTGGAGCGACACGATTAAGAACGTGCCGCGTAGAATTCCCAAATTTGGAACGTCAAAAGAGAATATCGAATTCCTTGTTATTGGTGAAGACTCAATTGATTTAAAATACTTTAGCGAAGTTGATTATCAGGCCTGTTTACCCTATTGCGTATTAGAAGAAGAAATAAGTGACTATTTAATTAACGATACGCAAAACTCGTTTAGTGGTACAAAGGTGGTAAACTATAATAACGGGATACCAAGCATTGAAAAACAGGAGGAAGTAGCAAGCAAGACAACGGCTAAACTTACAGGCTCTAAAGGAATGAGGGTTATCGTAGCATTTAATGACAATGCAGAAAGCAAAACAACGATTGACGACATACCTTTAAATGATGCGCCCGCTCACTACAAATACCTTTCTGACGAGTGTCAAGCGAAAATACTTAACAATCACAACGTTGTTTCGTCTTACATTGTGGGTATTACGCCAGAGGGTCAGGGCTTCAGCTCTAGCGCTGACGAAATAAGAACCGCGACGAGTTTTTTCTACAATCAATCAGTTAAACCGCACCAAGACACAATCATAGAAGGTATTAACGAAATCTTAGCGTTTAACGGTGTGTCTTTAGACCTGTATTTTAAGAACCTCAATTTACTTGAAACACTCGAAGAGGTTAACGACGCTAAAGAAGATACTAACCTATCTGTTCATTTGTCAGGTTTATTAGACCAATTCGGCGAAGAAGAGGGTGAAGATTGGGAAATTATAGATAGTAGAGAGGTAGACTACGATAACGACGACGCTTTAACGGAGCAATTGAACGAGTTTGAACGCTCACTAACACCGCAACCAACTATTCTAAGCAAGTTAAAAAGCGGCCTAATAGGTTTGGTTAGTTCTGGAACGGCTAGAGCAAACGCTAAAAGCGAGCAGGATGCAGAAATTAACGGTAAATTCTTCAAAGTTCGTTACAAATATGTAGGCTCACAAGGCGGCGACCGTGATTTTTGTAAGGCAATGATGTCAGCGAATAAGGTTTATCGCAAAGAGGACATTTTACAAATGGGTTCAATGGCCGTGAATGCGGGATTCGGTGAAAAAGGCGCGGATACTTACTCTATTTGGCTGTACAAGGGAGGTCCAAGATGTCATCATAAATGGCAGAGAATCACGTATTTAAGCGATTCAAAAGGTATAGATGTCAATAACCCAAACGCAAAAACGATTAGCACAACAAAGGCGCGTTCATTTGGCTATAGAACGGTAAACGATACGAAAGTTTCGATTATACCTAACAACATGGATAAAAAAGGATTTCACCCAAATAACAACAATTTACCGTCAGACGTAAAATAAAAGGATTTAAGACATGGCAGAAGCATTATTTATACAAACAGACGACGTTATTAAGTTCACCGCTTTAAACGGTGGCTTAGACGTTGATAAATTCATTCAATTCGTTAAGATTGCACAAGATATAAACATTCAGGGTGCATTAGGCTCTAATCTATACGAAAAAATAGGCGCGGATATTTTAGCGGGAAACTTAACGGGTGACTACTTAATTTTAGTAAATAAGTACATTAAACCGATGTTGATATACTGGACAATGACACATTATTTACCCTTCGCGAGCTATACGATAGCAAACAAGGGTGTTTACAAGCATGGCTCCGAGAACAGTACAACCGTAGATAAAAACGAAGTTGATTTTTTAGTAAGCAAATCGAGAGACACCGCCGAACATTACACGCAACGTTTCCTAGATTACGTGTGTAAATACAAGTCTAAGTTTCCCGAGTATAGCACTAATACTGAGGAAGATATGAAGCCCGAAACCAACAATTTCTTTGGTGGATGGGTGCTATAAAAAACACATACACACCCAAAAAGTCTAATATAGACAAATTAAAAGCTTTTAAAATCAAATTAAATAAGAAAAAAAATGGCAGTAGGAGACAAGAAGATTAGCGGTTTAAACCCTGCAGGAACGCTTGACGGTTCAGAACCAATAGCAATAGTAAAAGGAGGTGAAACAGTAGCGACTACAACTCAAGACGTAGCGAACCTAGCCGCTTCTGAAAACCTAGGGACTCACGATCTAGAGATTGCAGACGTAGAGAGAGTCGTAAAACTTAACGGGAACGCCGCAACTGACAAGCTTATTATTAACAACGGGGGCAACGACTTGTTAACCTTTAAAGGTGACAACAAGACAGAGCTGGGAGACGCTAATAACGGGCATAAAATCTATTTTAAAGGTGCAAGCGTGGCTCCTTACAATGCTGTACATTTTGAAGGTGGCGGCTATGCTAATAACTTTATACAACAATATCAGGACCAATTCGAAATAAGCGCAACGAACTATTTACTTCTAAAAACTGGGAATATTTCAAGATTACAATGTAAGTCTAGCGGGGTCTTTATAGAAAACGGAGATTTCCACATTCCAAGCACATCAGAACACGCAATTACGGGGGCAGGTACACACGTTGTTAAATTGGGTGGTGCGCTATCCACAGACAGGTACGAAATTCAAAATTCAGCAGGTCAAGTAGCAACACGGGTTAGCGGAAATAACGACGTTTCATTTTTCAACACTTCTAGCGTCGCCTACACTGTTTTTGATTCGACACAGCAAAAAATGAACACGGCAATTGTAAACACAGGGTTAAACGGTACAGCTGTACAATATTCTTTAAATGTTTATTCGCGCAATAGTCAAAATTCAGGAATAGCCACCTTTAACAACCATTTAAACACAAGCGTTATTGATTTTCGACAGGCATCAGGACACGCGACAATAGACGTCAGAGACAATGCAGGGTCTTCTAAGATTTTTCTAGACGGTGGGACGGGTAAAGTTACTTCTAAACTGTTAGAGGTTAAAAACACATCGGCAGGCCCAAGCGAAAAAACTGTTAATATTATCGGCAATACTGGTTTACCATTTTTCAAGGTAATGTCAAACGGTAAGATCGGTGTCGGAACAACTGCAGATCCTACGGCTCAATTCGAGATAGCCACAGTGGGTGCTTTACCTGTTATTTTAGCCAAAAACACTAATACGGTATCGAATGCAACTGTAGAGATTGAACACACAAAAACAACTAGGTCGCCCGAGTTAAGACTAACTAACGACGTTGGCACTGAATTTGAAATAAGACAAAATAGCTCGGCTTATACAACCTTTTCAGGTCAGCCCGTGTTAGATTTTTCAGCAGATTTGGCCTTTATTAACGGTACAGACGAACTGGTTAACATTGACGCGGGAGGCGGACATATTAACGTAATTAAAGGTGACGTAGTAATCGAGACTGACACAAGTGGAATTATACTCGTAGACCGCGACGACGCTACAAATTACAGACTCTACGTAAACCTTGGCGTATTAAATATCGAGGCAGTTTAACAAAACAAATTCAACGAATTACAGTTTAATAGTCACGAACTTAAAAAATAATTTACATGACAATAAAATCCACAAAAAATGTTACGTTTAATAGCGGCGTGGCAGGAACAAGAGAAGGCATCTTAACGGGTGTTATTGAAAGCGTTTCTTGGGTTAATGACTTTAACTGTGTTGGCGCGAATTACTCCTATATTGACACAGAAGGCAAAAAGGTATTTACTGACGCTTTCACCGTTGAAAACGAAAAAATAGAAGAACTCTACGAAGCTATAAAGGGTTCCATTCCGCCAAATGGAACACATAGGGAAATCGAGAAAACTAAATTCTATCTTGCATTTATGTACGTTATGTCTGCTACGTTTGGCATTGAGTTGGAAGATATTGAACTGGTGAACTAATGGGAATAGATTTAATAATACAGTTGGTAATGGGCGGCGCAATTGCCGCCCTTGTCTACTTCTTAAAAGTGATTCATTCCGACGTAAGACAAAACACGAAGGACGTCGGAAAAAACAGCGGCAAAATTCAAGAGGTTTCCAACGAGGTTAAGCACGAAAAAGAGATGAGGCAAGTCCAATTCAACACCATAAAAGAAAGCTTAGACGAAATAAAAGAGCTAGTAAAAAAACCATGAAAAATATACTAAAATATATAAAAAGACTGATTTTAAGCGATTCTAGAGAGTCGTCTAAACGGGCTATAATGCTCTACACTATGCTGTTAATTACTTTTGTAGTGGTTGTCTTTACGACTGTATCAAACGCAATTATAATTTTAACGACCCTATGCAGTTTCGTTTTGGCTCTCGCAGGGGTTGCGACATGGTACAATAATAGACAGTCAAAAAATCAAAGCAATGAGTAAAAAAATTCTATTTATTTTCGGAGCGGGTCACGGAGGTATTAATCCAGCCAATGAAAAATATGTTACAGCGGGCAAACGTTCACCGAAGGAAAACGGTAAAACACTTTTGTTTGAAGGCGAAAACAACCGTAAAAACGTAGCTTTAATTGTTGAGGGAATGTTAAAAGCAGGACACGACGCAATTAATATTTTTGACACATGGGAGGACATATCTTTAACGGAGCGCACAAGACAAATTAACAAGCTTTGCAAGGCTCGTAATTGTGTTTTTATTTCTGTACATTCTGACGGCGCGGGAAATGGGCGCGATTGGCACAGTGCGAGCGGAATTAGTACTTTTAAATATACGCGCTGTTCTAAAAATTCGAATTCTTTAGCTAAGTGGGTTCACCAAGAGTTAACCTGTAATTTTTACGGAATTTCTAAGGATCGCGGTATTCGCTCTGGAAACTTTCACATGTTAAGAGAGACTAATTGCCCTGCAATATTGCTAGAATTAGGCTTTCACACGAATTTAGAAGAAACGAAACGAATGTTAACTGACGAATGGCGCAATAAGGTAGTTAAATCAGTAGTAGACGGCTGTAGTATTTACACAAACAATCTTTAAAAATGAAATATCTATTTTTTACGGCGTTAATAGCGTCGTTTTTTCTTACGTCTTGTGGATCTGCACAATTTCACATAAGCAAAGCGGAGAAACACACGCAAAAAGCCATCGAAAAAGGCGCTATTTTTACCAGCAGTACAGACACGGTAACAGTAAGCAACATCACTTACGACACAACCACGGTTGGCGATACGGTTTTCATAAGCTCAATAGAAACCGTAGTTAAAACGGTCACTGAAATGGGCGAAATTCGTTATATTTCCAAGCTGGACAAGAGGCGCGAATTCAAACTACAGAAGCAATTAAACCGATTGACAGAAAAAAACAAAAGGTTACAAGCTCGCTTAGATGTTAAGAATCAGCGTTATACAGAAAAAACAAAAAGAGTTAGTTTGAGAAATGAAAAAAAAAGTCGCTTCGATTGGAAAATTTTACCTATCATTGCGCTATTAACAATTAACATTTATTTATGGATAACAAGAAAGTAAGAAAATACTTATCAAATGAAGAAGCCTTGAAACTAGGCTTAACCCTTAAAACACCGCAAAAAGGAAGATCTAAAGCTCGCTACATAGTAACAATCGAACAAATAAAATCGCTGACAGCTACAGATGTTAAAACTATAAGTGCAACAGTTCCCAACGATTACAACGACGAAAAAATTGTTATGTCTGCATGGCGTAACGGTAGAAATATGAGTATTGACGAATATTGCGACGCCTACAATTTGCCACGTAAAGACATTACGAGTTACAAATTTATTTCGCACACTGGAACACCCCACTACAATATAGTTTTTAAAGAGAATATTTCAACTGAGGTTGAGCAATTTGATTTTGAAGGGTTAATTTCAAAGCACACGGAAAATTTAAAACCTGTAGATTTTGAACGGGATTTTTCAAGGTGTTTTACTCCACACGGAGACGGCGATTTTGACACGTTAACCTACACAGACGTACACGTGGGAATGGACACGGATAGTACGGGCAATTCAATGTACGCCGTTAAATGGAACAGGGAGGTTATTTTAGGCGAAGCGCGCAAGATGGTTCGTGAAACTTTGAGAACCAAAGAAAGCTCAACATTAGTTGTTGACGAATTGGGCGACTTCTTAGACGGTTACAACGCACAAACCACGCGAGGCGGTCACGCTTTGCCGCAGAACATGACAAACGAAGAAGCTTTTGATTGCGCTTTGGAGTTTAAATTGATCGTTTTAAGGGGGTTGGTTGCCCATTATGATAAAATACTATTCAACAACATTTGTAACGATAACCACGCGGGCGCATTTGGGTATTTTGTCAATTCAGCATTTAAGCAAATTGCAGAACGTTCTTACAGCAACGTAAACGTTAATAATTTTCGTCAGTTCATGAACCATTATTACATGGGCAACACTTGTTACATTCTTACACATGGCAAAGATGACAGGTCTTTGAAGTTCGGATTCAAACCTTTTCTAGACAGTAAAGGAATCGAAAAAATTGACCAATATTGTAAGCAAAACGAAATTTATAAGCATTGTTCTAAGGTTGTATTTAAAAAAGGAGATTCACATCAAGCACTTTTTGATATGTGTACAAGTGACGACTTCTTTTACTTTAACTATCCCGCCTTGTCACCTTCTTCGCAATGGGTACAGACTAATTTTAAGAAAGGTCGCAGGGGTTTTGTAAATGAAACTAGCAAAAACGGAAATATTGTTTTGAAAACAAATTTTATCTAAAACGATAACACACAGAAAACGAGAGGGTTGCAGTATTTGTAACCCTCTTTTTTGGGTTAAAAAGTATATTTTTATATATTTTTCATTGTAGATTAAAATAAGTTCATTAGATTTGTACCAACGATAAAACAAAACAGATGGAAATATTTACAGTACAGTACAAAGACCTTTTAATTGGTCACTTCGTATCTAAAGACGAAGCAGCAATAAAAACTTTAGAGCTTGACGGTGGTACAGTTAGCGAGAGCGTTTTAAATTGCGCCTATCCCTGTGAAGATTCTTTAAGGTGTGACACCGTAGACGGCGAGTTAGTTATTTACAACGAAGCAGACAGAGAGATTTGCAGAGTAGAAGTAGAGGCGAATCAATACGACGACAGACAGGAAGAATTTCACGAAAAGACTTACGGTTATGAATTGGGAAACGTGACTATTCACGGCAAAGAAGTTGACCGCTCTAAGCTTTCAGAAGGCTTAAAAAAGGAAATTCAACACCAAGCAGAAAATATTATCGAAAATCTAAACGAAAATTTACACAACGCATGAAAGCTAAAGATTTAGTAAGCGCATTTTTTAACGTCTCTAACGGCTTATATTTGCCCGACAACGAATACACCCCACCAAAAGGGTTAAAGCCTCTTAGAACGTCTAAAACGGTACAACCAACAAAACGAAATACTAATAGAAAAAAATAAAAAATGGCTAAAGACAAAAAGACAGTACAATTTTACGCAGATTGGCACGAAACTTTTAAGGCTCTTGACAATGAAACAGCGGGAAAACTGATTAAACATATGTTTTCGTTTGTTAATGATGAAAATCCAGTTTCAGAAGATCAGTTAATCAACCTTTTATTTATTCCCTTTAAGTCTACATTTGAACGTGATTTAGTGAAATGGAAGGCAACGGTTAAAGAACGTTCTAAGGCAGGAAGGGCAAGCGCAGAAGCAAAGAAAAAGAAAGCCGCTGAAAATCAACCAGTTAAGAAACAACAAAATCAACAAGTGTTAACAAGTGTTGATTTTGTTGAACAAACGCCAACAAAATCAACAGATAGGGATAGGGATAAGGATAAGGATAGGGATAAGGATAGGGATAGGGATAGGGAAGTAAAACAAGTTAAGAAGCCTAAAGCAGAAAAGGCTTTGCCTGTGCCTTCGCTCGAAGAATTTATTAAACACGCCAAAGAGCGCAAGTCAAATGTAAACCCAGAAGATGTGCGCCTAAAATATTTTTCTTGGAAGGATAACGATTGGAGTATCACGAGGGACAACAAGACAAGACCAATTTTAAATTGGAGATCAACACTAACAAACACAGTTAAATTTTTGGGAGTTGTTGCAATTAAAGAAAATAATAGTAACTTAGCAGACCCGCTAACGCAAGAAGAGGCAAATAGAAGGCGTTTAGAGGAAAAAAAAGCTAGTATGTGATGTTCGGTAAAGATTACAGGCTAAAGACGTTAAAAACAACATTGGCCATAAAGACCCGTGAAAAACAGAAGCTTGAAGAAGAGATAAAAGAGGTTAAACAACAGATTGAAAAGCTTGCGCAAATAGGCGACAATCAAACAGAATTATTCTAAAATGGACATAGTTAAGCAAGACGAAATAAGGGATAGAGTATTAGCATTGCACCGTAACGGAGGTGGCAAAACTTGGTATTGCGGTTACAAAAGTTTAGCTAAACACTATTCGGTGAAAGAGGGCGGCTGTACCGATTGGACGGGTTACGCAGGTTCGGGAAAATCTGAACTTCTTTTAGATATTCTTAAAAATCAGGCGTACTGGTATGGTCACAAGCACCTGGTACACATGCCAGACGCGGGAACTGTCGAGGAGGTTATAGGGAAGTTAATTCACAAATTGAGTGGTAAGCAGTTTGAGGAATTTTACTACAATGAACAGGGTGACAGGGTTTTGATTGAAGACAGGGTAACGGAAGCCGAAATAGACAAGTATCTACCGCTAGTGCTAGAGTCCTTTAAAGTCTTAGATCCTCAAACAAAGAACAATTCGAAGGCACTTACACCCAAAGAATTTTGGAAATTTGCAGTTGAAAAGAGGCACGAATATGGTATTTTTGGGGCTGTAATTGATTCGTGGAACTACATGCGACACGATACCGAGGGGTTCGCACGCGAGGATAAGTGGCTAGAAGATACTTTAAGTTTTCGAAACGAACTTGCGGAGCGTAGCAATTTACATTTTCACACAATTATACACCCTACAAAGGCACGAAAGGATGGGAGCGGCAAAACAATTGCTCCGGATATGCACAGTTTAAAAGGTGGTTCAGAGTGGGGAAATAATGGAAAAAGTATTATAATTGTCGACAGAGATTTTGAAAGCAATACAAGTGACATAATTATAGCTAAAGCAAAACCAAACATTGTAGGTATTCGTGGAGCCTGTAGCCTTTCTTACGATGTTAAAAAAGGTCATTATTACGAATTTGTTAACGGTCAAACCCTTTTCGCCAAACCTTTAGCCCCTGAACAACCCGCGATTAGCGCGTTAATCCCAAATGAAGAATTTTAAATTATGAAAATGTTTGTTGATTTCGCTAAGAATTACGACCACAAAGAAATTAGCTTTGAAAAGGTTGATTATACTTACGCTCATATTTTCTACAACGGTCAGCGCGTCGGACACTTAGAGAATCACACGGCGCACTTTGTTGTAGAAGTGTATTACAAAAGAATTACAGTTGGCAAGGGGAATAAAAAGCACGTTAAGCGCTTTATTCGTGACCATTGCGCATGGAATCAATACGAGCAATACAGCTTTGAACGTTTAGAGCGTAGGGGAATGAAGGTAAAAGGATAAATATACTTTAATATACATTTTCCATCAATATAAAAAATTAATTAATTACAAATCAAACAGTTAAAATGAAACACAACGAATACAAATTACAAAAAAGGGTTTGCAGTTACTTAAAATTGCAATATCCTAAAGCGTTTTTTCTATCGGATGCAATAAGCAACGTCAGACTAACACCGCAACAACAGCAAAGAAACAAATCTATCCAAAATAGAAATTTCCATTGCCCCGACTTGTTGATTTTAGAACCTCGAAACGGTTACGCTGGTTTGTTTATCGAATTGAAGATAAAAACACCGTTCAAACTTAACGGAGAAATCAAAGCAAGCCCAAAAGACCATTTAAAAAACCAGTTAGAAACGATTGAACGCCTTAATTCATTGGGTTACAACGCCTCCTTTCAATGGGATTTCGATAAAATCGTAAAATTAATTGACGATTATTTTAAATAAAAGTAAATTTTTCCATTGTCAAACCAAAAAGAGTAGTTACATTTACAAAAACAAATAATTAAAACAGATGAGAAAATTAGTAAAGATTCAAAGCGAGTTGAAAGCCGCTAAAAACCAAAGAAACAACTTTGGAAAGTACAACTATCGAAGTTGCGAAGACATTTTAGAATCGGTTAAACCGCTGTTAAAAGAAGCCGAATTATTCTTAGTTGTAACGGATAAAATCGTCCTTATCGGAGAGCGTTACTATGTAGAAGCAACCGCAACTTTGCACGGCGACGGCGAGCCGATTGCTTCAACTGCATTTGCGAGAGAGGCCGAAGATAAAAAGGGTATGGATTCGGCACAGGTAACAGGCGCAACATCTTCTTACGCCAGAAAGTACGCTTTAAACGGTTTGTTTGCTATTGACGATTCAAAGGACGTTGATACAGACGAACACCACAAGCAGACCGACGGAAATAAAGCGGCAACGAAGCCTAAAGCGAAATTAAACGAAGGGCAATTAAAGACGATTTGCGACGCTATCGAGGGCGGTAATGCTAAATATACCAAGAACAAGATAAAAAGCTCTTACGATTTATCTAAAGAGCAAATAGAGGTGCTTGACGCAGTTGTAGTCGGAACGCCAGAACCAACAGAACCAACAATAAAGGCGTAACCATGAACCTTAACGAAGAATTAGAATTTTTAAAAGGATTTATTCAGCTTAGTGAGGGTCAAGCAACTAAAAGAGACAATATAGAGGCCTTCTTAAATGAGGGTTTCTATACCCTCTTGGTCGATGCAGACTCAATGTTGTACAACGTTGTACACGCTCACAGGGAAAACGAATACGACCCAGAAGAAATGTACTTGGATTTTAACAGGCAAATTGACGCGGTAAAGCGGCAAATTGAAGGCGACGGTTGCGACGTTGAGGAGGTTATTGTTTTCTTTACAACGTGCCGTAAAAACTTTCGCAAAGCCTTACTACCAAGTTACAAGGCTAATCGTAAGCCAAACGAAATGATGCAAACGGTAAGCCTGTTTAAGGGTTACGCTATTCAGATGCTAGAGGAAGACTTTGTAGATGTTCGTTACAGTGATACGTTAGAGGCTGATGATCTAGTTAGCAATGAAGCTAAATTAATTAACAACGGTATAATTGTTTCGATTGATAAGGATTTAAGACAAATCAAAGGCGCACATTTCAACTACTACAAAGACAAGGTTAAAAGCGAGGACGGCAATACAGTCTTAGTGCCTTTTGAAACTCCTACAGGCTATCAAATAATGATTGAGAAAAAAGAGTTTCGCGGTTGGTCTTACACTACAGAACAGGAAGGCTTCGAACTGCTTTTGAAGCAATGCTTAGTAGGTGACAATTCCGACAATATTAAAGGCGCAAACGGTGTCGGAGAGAAAAAAGCGGAAAAATTACTAGAAGGAAAAAACAATTTTGGAATGATTAGAGCGGTTTACGAAGCTTATTCAATCCTATACGTAAAAGACTTAGAGTCAGACTTTTGGGAACAAACAACGCCAGCCAAATACAATAAACACAAAGGTGAAAAAGTAACCATCTTTGAAAAAAACAGACTTAAATTGAATATTTCTTTAATGAAACTTTGATTTAACGAAATAAGTTACGTACATTTGCATCATTAATAACAAAAACAAATAAATAAGCAGTATGAATTACACAGTAAAAGGAACAATTAAATCAATCACAGAGGTTGAAGTATTGCAAAGCGGAGCGGCAAAATTAAGCTACCGAATCGACACGGGAGAACAGTACAACAATCTTTGGGAGTTTGAAATTTACAAAGGAGTTGACCACTTGGAACACGCACACAATTTTGTCAAGTACAACAATGTAGGTGACGTTGTAGAGGTAGAATTTAACATTCGACCGCGTCTTTGGGAGGAGAAAGACAGGGTTTTCACAACGCTTTCGCACTGGAAATGCACAAAGCTAGAAGGTACAGCACCAACAAGCGAAGCGGCAAGCACTGAAAGCGCAGAAGACGACGACTTACCTTTCTAATTTGAAGTTTACAGATGTCGTTAATTGTCTGTTAAGTCGCAAAAATTGTTCCCTCACTATCACGAATGTTGGTGGGGGGACTCTTTTTATCGAGGATTTACACGCCTTTGTGAGGTTAGACGCTCATATCGTTCACGGTATAGCAGACAAAAAGAACAGTTTAAAGGCTAAAATGATTAAGGAAAATTTGTTATTTATCCTTAACGCCAAAGAGAGTAAGATGTTCGAACGTGGTGCGGTTGGTGTAAAACCAAAGAAAAAACGATAATTATTGAATTAAATTTGTTGGTTATCTAAAGTTTTAGTAAATTAGCCAGAACAAATAAATTTTAAGCCTATGGAATATTTAAAAGCCTTGGACAAACACCGTAAAGAATGGGTTAAATACCTTCGCAAAATGGGGGCAACCTCTGATGTTGAGGATATTATTCAAGATTCTTACCTAAGAGTTTACCAAGGTGGTTATGGTGGCCGTGTAATTAAAGACAACGGAAACGTTAACAAGACTTACTTTTGGTGCATTCTTCACACGATGTTTATTGCAAGCGTTAAAGCGAAGAACAAAGCTAAAAGTGTAGATTTTGAAGGTGTTAAAGGAATCTTAAAAGCAGAGGAAGCACAAGATTTAAAAGAAGCCGCAACGAATGTTGTATTTGCAAAAATGTACAGCGAAATAGCTAAACTCGACAAAGAAGGGAAATACCCCTTTAACAAAGAGCTATTCGAGCTTTATGTTTATGAAAATATGTCGATGCGAGGAATTAGGGACGAGGTTGGAATAAGCTTAACAAGTGTTTTCACTACCATTAAGAATTGCAAAGCGCAATTAAGCAGGGAACTAACAGAAGACCTCGAAGACCTGTTAAACGAAGATTACGAACTAATTTTACAGAATGACGAAAAAACAAGGCGTTAGAGCCGTAACGGACTTTCTAGTTATGAAAGCACAAGACACCGCAAGAGAGGCGCTAGCGGACAATGTAGACAAAGAAAAGCGCGATTATTTAATAACAAAGTCTGTAATTATTAGAGACTTGCTAAAAGACTTAAACGATGGGAAGTAGAACAAGGCTAACAAACGAAGAAAAAGCCGTAGGAATGACACTACAGCAGAAAAAAGACGGCGCAACAGTTTCGCAACTGAAAAAGACTGCGCGCGGTGAAAAATTCGTTTCTTTTGAGACTGATGAAAGTACCACGGGGGAATTTGTACCCTTAGAACATGAGGAATCGAGCGAAAACACAGTAGAGAAAACACAGGAGGACCTAAATAAATCCTTCGAAGATAATGCACCAAGCGGATTAGGCGACGTTGTAAACGCCGTAACAACTGTTACAGGGATAAAGGCCTTGGTTAAAATGTTTACGCCAGAAGGTGAAGACTGCGGATGTGAGGAACGGCGAAAGAAGTTAAACGAACTTCATTTGAGGGGTAAAAAGCCCTACTGTTTAGAGCTTGATGAATACAACTTTTTAAAAGGCTTTTTCGACTCTAACCCGTTCGAGGCCAACGCGAGCCAAGCGATGAAAATGCGAACTATTTACGCTCGTATTTTTAGAATGGACGTTTCACAGGTCGGGAGCTGTGACGGCTGTATGCGT
>Ga0255047_10001299_pt1 | contig 18432 bp, 21 predicted proteins | sample JV7_2_1_MG_FD_183640 | JGI IMG/M metagenome (GOLD analysis project Ga0255047, IMG submission 183640) | Seawater microbial communities from Jervis Inlet, British Columbia, Canada - JV7_2_1 | ecosystem: Environmental > Aquatic > Marine > Inlet | place: Canada: British Columbia | collected 2016-10-06 | reverse complement strand
AGGTCACCGTCGCGCCGTGTCGCCACACCCCGCACCACCGGCTCTGCGGATGCCCGTGGTGCGCGGTCGCGTTTGGAAGGGTCATCCCAGCCATAATCACGCAGGACGTTCTCCAGCGCCTCCAGATGCTCGCCCGTGAAAACCGGAAGCTCGGCGAGCGGCGTGTCGAGCAACGTCTTTTCGGTTAGCCAGATATAGGGCCGTGCGATGTCAGGGTGAATCGTCCCCGGAATCAACGTCTGCGATCCGTGCCCAAGAAAGTCGATCAGCCCTTCCTTCGCGGTGGTCTTATAGTTCTTCTTTTTGAATCTCTCCGAACCACGAAAGAAAAGAGTCTCGCCGCGCTTTCCTCGCTTGGCGACGATGACAGGCGGCAACACAGCACGAACCGGCCCGATCAGGTCGTCGTCGTCAATATCGACCCCGATCAGGTTATTGTAGCCGCAGGCGACACCGATGCCTGCGCTGTGATGCTGGGACCACTCAGCGATCTTATCCGGTGGTGCGACTACATTGCAGAAGTCATTCCAGCCTTTCAAAAAAGTGGACGCACCGGGGATTTTCTTACCCGGCATGATCGGGATCGGGCTGTAACCCTGCTCGATCAACCGCGAAGCGCCCCGAGCGAAGGGAGAACGCTCACGCATATCGCGTGACCAAGCAATCCGCGCGACGCGCGTGTCTGTAGAGTCGCATCAGGCGACTACGCGGCCTGCCTCCGCGAAACATGAGGTCGAGATAAAAATTTACGTCGCGCACGCTCAATTCGTAGAAGCCGCCGCAGTCGCCATGGTAAAATCGGACTCGGCTTTCAAACGGTGATCCGCGATCGATGTGGGTGATGCGACTGCCTTGCGCGCGCGTAGACCTAGCGTTAGATTTGTTTTGCATCGCCTGATGCTCCTTCCTGTGCTTCCAAAGCCGTCACGCTCGTAATGTGACGGCTTTGTCGTTATGCGACTCATTTGCCGCCGGGCGTGACACGATTGGCCTGCATCCAGGCAAATACATCTTCACGACTATATTTCGGCGTGCGTCCAATAAGGACGAATGCCGGTGAACGACCAAACCGCCGTTCACGGCGAGCCCATGCATGGGACTTGCCGACGAACGCGGCGAACTCGGATTCGGAAAACATAAAATCATCATTGCCCATTAGATTGCCTCGTTTGCTTCGGGTGTCAGAATTTGAGCAGATTTTATCACTTGGGGTGGGGTCGTTCCGGTAGCCCTCAAGAACCCCTTATAAAACGGGCACAACTCGCCGTTCGCGCGTTGCCGCACGTCTTCCGTTTAGGTTTTTGTGAGGAATGTGGCGCTAGGCGACGGGGTAGGGTGGCCCGCCCGAAGGCGAGCCGGAAGAGTCAGGCCTGTCCGGCGTCGATCTGATCTGCGACAGGCGGTGCCACCAAGGCAAAACCGGCTTCGACTTGAGCCGCGTATGCGTTCAGGGCGTCTACACACAAACCGGTGTCGGTGGGGCCAAGGGTATTTTCATCATTGTCGGCGATTGCAGCGGCGAGGTTGCGCGCTTGCTTGGCGGTGTTGGAGAAGATATCGCGCTGGATTTTCTTGATGTCCATTGTCAGTCCTTTTGGCCGCAGGCCATTGTTCGTGCCGAACCGTTCGGCGCGTTGGTGATGGATTCTATTGTTGGGTGTTGGCCGCGCCGGGGCGGGGCCGGGTTAGTCAGGCCGCGTCACACTGCCTGATTGTCGTTCGCAGGCGCGCGCCGTGAAATGAACGCTTCGATTTCGTCGGCGTCCCAGAAGTTACGATTCCGAATCGTAATCGGTTTGGGAAAGCCCAGCTTTTCGTCATTCTGATAGCGCCAGATCGTCATGGGAGACAAACCACCGAGGCGCTCGCGGACGTTTTTTGAGTTCATGAGGCGTTTGGACATATCAAGCTATCTCTTGTGCTTTGAAGTGATGCTCAAAGTTATCGAAGGTGATTATTGTTGTCGCGGTCATTGAATCGACGTTCTCGCTACCTGTCCTCTTCCTTCGCCTCCGCTTCCGCCGCGAGAAATTCGTTCCGATACTTTTTTGCTATGCGGTCGGCGTTGTGAACGCCGACGCCCATTTCTTCATTTACGGTTTCGAGGGCCGCTTCCTTGGTCGCGCCAGCGCTCCGTAATTCGTGAACGCGGATCGCGACTGCGATGTCCCGGTCCCAGATTCGCAGTTGCTCCGCGAGTCCGGTAGAGCCGCGCCGCGTTCCGTCCTTTGCTCGCCCCGGAGATACAGCCCAAAGGGCGGCGACGGCATCGCCATCAATCACCGTGCGAGCGTTGCCGTCCAATGCCTCGATTGCCAAAGCGGCGATCTGCCCCGCGAACCGATTAATCTCATCAGCGACCGCCGCAGGGGCGGGCATCTGCCATTTCTGGGCGAGGTGCCAGCATAACCAAGCCGCCGCGCTGTTTCCGGTCTCCTCGAAGAACGAAGAGAGCGCGTTCAAGTCGCCGCGCATCACCGAGCGCCGAATATTGCCTTCCGGTTTCTGGTCTGCCCGCTCGGCCCACATCATCATGCTGTCCCCGCATTGATCGAAACGACATTCGACTCACGCTCAGAAGTCAGACCGTCAAGAAATCCCGCCCATACCGTCAGGCCGCGCCTTTTTTCCTCATCGAAGGTGTGGCGCTGATAAACGGCCATTACGCCGCGCATGGTGTGCCCGAGGATGCGCTCAACGATCACCACATCGACGCCAAGACGGGCCATCGTCGTCGCGGCAGTCCGGCGCAGATCATGGAAACCCCATGGCACGAGCATCACGGAGTCCGGGTCGTACGCGCTCCGCGCGGCGGCGTCCTCGCGTGCGATATCGAGCATCGCAGCATCGACACCCAGCTTCGCATGGGATTCCGAAAACGGCGCAAACACGCGCGTCGAATCTGTAAGGCGGTCCATCCCCGCCAGTAGGCTGACAGCCACCGGTGCAAGCGGGACTGTGTGCGCCCGTCCGTTTTTTGAGCGAGACCGGGGCAGCGTCCACATGGGGGTGGCGCTGGTAAGATCAAGTTCACGCCAATCCATTTCCTTAACTTCTGTCAGCCTTTGAGCCGAAAGCAGGAGCATGTGGACAAAATGTTTGCGCGGCCAGTCCAGCCGGTCGATTGCCCGAAGCAGAAGGCGCAATTCGTCATCGGTAAGGACGCGATCTCGGGATATCTCTTTTGCGGCTTTGGTGCCGTCAAACGGATTGATCGAGGCCAGTTCCTTGGAGATGCACCAACCAAAGAAGTGCCTGCCATATGCGCGAAGCCTATTCGACTGGACCGGCGCGCGTGCCTTCAGAGTGTCGAGCAGCTTAATTGCGTCCCGGCGCTGAATGTCATCGACTCGGCGCTTCGCCCAGCTCTTCATTTCTCGGTTGAGGACGCGCTTGACCTCATCGCCAGATTTCAGGCCGTCCACGTGGTCAGTGTAGTAGCGGGCCAACACCTTTTCGACAGTGTCATCCTTTCGGCGCGCTTCCAGTTCGGCGGTTTTGATCCGCGCGGCCTGTGCGGCGCGCTCTGCCCGCTTGGCATCCGCAGGGTCCCCACCCGTGGTGCGCTGGCGGTTGGCATCATTCGCCGCATTACGCGCCTGTACCAAGGTGAGGGCACCGGGACCGGCTGCGCGCCCAAGACTCACGCGCTTGGTCGTACCGTCAGATCGTTCATACCGGAAGGCCCAGCTTTTCACGCCGGATGGCTGGATTATCAGGCGCAACCCCGGCTGCTCGCTGTCCGCGATCTCGTAACGCCCCGACTTCCTCTGAGCGTTAGTCACGGTGATGGCCGTCAATTTTTCGGGCACCTGATTGTCTCCGGCATTTCTCTGGGGGACGGGCTGGGGGACGGGTAAATGGCTGTTAGGTACTGCTACGATCTGATACGTAGCAGATCATAGCAACCATCTATAAGAAATTGAAATTATTGGAATTTAATCCGTCGCCCTCCGTCGAGGGGCGACGGATCGTGACGGACGGTTATACCATTCTTGCTGACTGTAAATCAGCCGCCGTATGGCTTCGAAGGTTCGAGTCCTTCTTCCCCCACCATATTGAAAACGCTCGCAGAAATGATCTTCTGCGGGCGTTTTTTATTGGGCTCCGTGCGACGGTTTGGCGGCCCTGAACCGTCGCATGCGTGCGACGGCTTGACGTTTGTTCCACGTCTGTTCTCATGGAGGAATGAGCGATGAACTGCACATTCCGGGTCCGAAAAACTACTTCGTCGAGATCCTGAGTGATGATCGGAATCACGGCATTATTGTCGGCCGGTTCGATCGCTGGCGACATGCAGCGCAGATGTATGATGACCTTGTCGCGGATCGCCCGCTGATGCGCGTGGTGATGCGCCACATGAGCCACGTTTATCGCAACTACCCGGCGCGGCAGGACAATTCGTTCGATCGCGGCGCGGGAGGGGGCCGCAGTCAAGGAAAGCGTACAGCGGATTGAGGGCCGCCTCGAGCGGGCAACGATCACGCGGTGATGTGGCCGCGCGCCTGTTGCGAATTTGATCTCTCCACTGTGGCGACCGTCGCCACACCCGCGCCGAGCAAAATCCAGAACGTGCGCTGATACATCAGTTCATGCACCAGCGACATTGTCGCGAACGCGGCGATCGCCAATAGCAGCAGGCGGCCGGCGGTGTCGTTATCCCGAAACCGGCGGATTTCACTGATACCGATAGCGGCAATGGGCCACACAAAGAAGGCTGCGCCGATCGCGCCGAACTCGGCGAATAGCCAGATCAGGGTTGAATGAAGCGCCAACGGCCGCGGCCCGGTTGCGGCGCTGTCGTGAATGAACGCGCCGAGGCCTGCGCCAAAGAGCGGGTCTTGCCAAAACATCCGCAGGCCGGCGATCGACGACAGCAGATGCTCGGAATTGGAGGACAACATCGCTAATTTTGCGTAGCCGAGATAGCCGCACCACGGACTTGTCGTTGCGTCTCCAAGTCTGCATGCCGCGAAGATGGTCAACGCCGCGGCGACGATCAGTTGAGCCGCGACGACAAGACGAGTTGCGGAACGATAGATCGCGGTTCCGCGGCCTGCAAAAATGACGGCGACCACGAGTACAACCAGCGCGGCCCCCAGGCCCGCGCGGGATCCAGTCAGCCATACACCAATCAGCGCGATCAGAATGGAGATCACCTGCCGTGAGGGCAGGGCGAGCGCGGCCGCCAGCACCATCAGGCACTGAAAAGCGAACGCATTCGAGTTTTGAGCAAAGCCCGGATATTTGCCGTCCTCCAGGGGCCAGACGTAGCCGACAAGATTGAGAACGGCGCATAGCACAATGATGGCGCAGCCTGCGGCAACGAATGTCTGCAGCACCCGCTCGATCCCGGCGCGCGTTGCGAGCGCGCCGGTCGCGCCGTATGCCAGCAGTACAAACCAGCCGAGATATTTGTTTGTAAGGGCCCATTGGGTCCAGCCAAACGACGTCGCGCCGATCAGGAGAGCGATAGTCATTGCTCCAGTGCAGCCCGCGATCATCCAGCCGAGATTGTGCACTCTCCACACGGGCCGGCCCCGACGAAGCAAGTGCAGGACAAACATAGCGCCGGCGAGCAGCGCCAGCGGATCCGCAAGATTGACGCTCAGCCCGCCCGCCTTTGTCGGCAGATGCACCTGAAAGAAAACCAGCATCGCAACAAGCACGGGCAGCACTGCCATCAAACTGCTGTCGAGATCGCGCCGCGAAAGCTGCGCAGCGGGTTCTTCCTTCGGCGCTGTTACCGTTCGCCTTGCAGACAGGAGCGCGAGCACGGCGGCTATGGCAAGCGACAGCAGGCCGATCAATAAGGCAATCGTCAACGCACGATCCGCCGGCATGCCTATCGTGCTCATGGCCGCAACGGCGCTCATTTCGCGCATGCCCCAGCCTGCGAAGCTGATCGGTATGCTGGCCGCGAACATCACCAGCGCGGCGGCACCGGCCAGTTGCGGCAGTCTGATGCCGGGCTCGATGATCGAGCCGGCGTAGACGTAAGCAGCCATCATCGCCAGCTGCACGCCGAGCGAAAAAAAAAACGGCGCGCAGAAATCTTAGAACAGCGCTGGGCGTGACATGAGCCATGACGGCCTGCAGCTTGTCTCGCCACACGACCGCACCCGCGCCCGTGGCAACGCTAATTCCCAGCAGCAGGACCATCAGGTCGCGCCCGCCGCCGACAACATCGAACGTGATGCGATTGAACAGATACAGCGCGCCGGCCGCGGCCAGCGCGAGCGAAACGATTGCGGCTGCGGCGCGCTCCTGCACGGTAATCAGCACTGTGCCGGCGACGGGAATATTGTGCTGCTTGAGGTACGACCCTCGCGCCATCAATTGACCGACGAGTTGAAACAACAGCGCGCCACCGACCTGCCCGAGGGACAGCGCTGCGACCGCATCTCGCATCCCCAACGGATAGCCGTAGTCGGCTGCGATGGTGCGCAGCCGCTGGGCCGCGATCAGCGAACTGAGGACGATTGCTACACAAATCCAGGCCAGCGTTTCGATGCTGAAGCTGGCAACAGACGTGCCGAGCGACGCATAGTCGATCTCGCGGAGGCTAAACCATGCTGCGGAACCCAAGAGAACAAGCGAGATCAATATTTTTGCTATGCGCGTCATGGCCTGCCCAATTTTTAGCCATTCTAAATTACGGGTTGTATCTTCCGCAAGGTTCGCGCGACCATTTGCCCCGATATATCCGCAGCCGGGTGCCGGTCGGGGTGTTTGTTACCGCGCCAGTCGTTGCCAAGTCAGCTGTGCTGAAAGATGTAGGACGGGACGCGCGACAGATGCAGGGCGCGGCGAACGGTCCATCATCATGAGCGTGATCACGACGGTATTCACGGGTGGAATGGCGATGGGCGAAACCCGCGCGGCCTGGCGATCCGATCCCGGACGAGTGGCGAGCCGCAACCGTTGCGACAGGCCCATATAATTTCGGTTGAATATCGATTAAATGAGGTATTTAATTTCATTTAATAAAGCTGGTTCGTTGAGCGCCCTTTCAGGTCAGATATTGCGGAGTGATACTCATGAATCGCCTTCCTCCCACAAGTCCTGCGCGTCGTCATTTTATGAGTATCGTTGCCGCCGGCGCGGGTCGACTGTCGACGATCGCAATTGCATCGTCTTTGGTTTCAATCACCAAAACCAAAGATGCCAACGCAATGGGCTTATTTCCCCACGACGATCACAATGGTCCCAATCCCCAATGCTTTGCGCGCGGAACGCTTATCCTGACGGCGGACGGCGAAGTGCCTGTAGAAAACCTGGCGATTGGTGCTTTGGTCATGACGACCAACGGTGCATTGCCGGTCAAATGGGTAGGCCGACAAGCCATGAGAAAAAATGCGTCGGCTTCCTGGCATCCGAGCGTTGTGCCGGTTCGCGTTTCGCGCTTCGCGATTGACGATCAAACACCGCACCGGGATTTGTATCTGTCGCAGGAACACTGTCTCTTTGTCGACGGGGTTCTTATCCCGGTCAAATACCTTGTTAATGGACACTCGATCGCCTTCGACGACGATGCAGAGATGTCCGAAACCATTGAGTATTTTGGCGTCGAGCTCGATACGCATGAAGTGATTTTCGCAGAAGGCCTGGCCGTCGAAACATTTCGACGCTGGGGTGGCCAGATCGCCTGGGATAATCTCGGCGACTACCAAGACCTTTACGGCACCGAGCCTGGGGTGATGCCGGCGTTTGCGCCGGTTTGCCGCTACACCGGGGGCCGCGCAGAGGTGCGTGGCTTGCTCCGGCTGGCAGCCTCTCGCTTCGTCGACGTGCGGGATCCAATCCAAATTGCGTATGACCGGATCGCGGCGCGTGCAATGGCGACAGCTGCCTGAACGGTTTGAATGGAAGCGGAGACGTTTGATCGGTCGATGTCCGGCGCGGTCTGATTCATGCGATGGGCTGCTGTGATTGCCTGGTATTCCCGGGTGAGGTCGTTGACGGTGAGCCTGAGTTTTCGGCTGGCTTGGGTTTACGCCTTCATCCGTGATCCCATCTTGAATTAATCCGCCTCTCGTTTTTTGCCGGATCTCCGATCCACGGACTTGAGGTCCAATCGGGTTCGATATTGTGATCGAGCGAGCGCCACGTGCCGGCGGCTTACAGTCAGACTGACAAAGTCCCTCTGGAGCGATTCAAGGCGAAAATCTAGCAGCTTCAGGCGTGCTCTGATTTTTGCCATGTTAGCATTGAGATCGCTGGCTGGCTCACTCGTGCTGCCGCCATTGCGCTTATTTTTATTTCCCCGGCTCTGTGTCATTTCGACGTGAACCCCTGTTTTCAGGTCATTGATGCCGACGACGCCGATGTGATCCGTCCGGCAGACGGTGCTCCTGTAAGGGAATGCTATTGTCTTGCCTTCACATCGCAACGAAACTCGGCTGTTATGCTGAAGGATCAAGCTTAATGTGTCCGGACCGAGTTAATTCTGGAACCAGCTACCGCTGGCTGGCGGCGAATGAGGCTTTGCGTGTCGCCAGTGCTCATACGGATTTCAAATTCTGGAACAGCGGGATGTCGTTGACTCTCCAGTCGCCAAATCGATCAAAGCGTGTCACCCGCGCATCGGAGTGCATCGCCTTGGAAAAGGCGATGGATCCCGACTGAAAATGGATAGGCGAATTTTTGAAGTAAGCTGAAGATCGCCTTGTCTGGACATCGCAGCGGTTAATCTGCCGCCAAGGCTTCTCTGATGTGCTCCAGAGCATCCAGATCTGAAAGATTGCCACGCGCCGGCTTCACATTGTGATCCATCGGCTTCGCAGCCGTGTCAGCTGGCACTTGTTCCGCTGCATGAATCCAGCTTCGCTTACCAACGACTTTGATGGCTTTTATCATCTGCTCGCGAGGATGAGTGTCTGCGGCCAGGAGGCCTTTAAGATAGATCAACCATAGATGCTCCTGCTTTGCATTGCGGAGCATTGGGCCGTGGGCGGCGATTGCCTCAAGAGCCGTGGTGCTGAAGTGTCTGATCTCCTGATCGAGAGGTTCAAGTCGATGTTCTCTGGCGCGTGACCAGTTGTGCAGGATCCACATGACCGCGACTTCAGTGACACTGGCCTGGATTGAGGTTGCCAGTTCGTCCGAAGGGGGAGGCGGCGGCGCGGATAGTTCACGCGGTTTCAGCCGGCCAGGACCAGCGAAGTTGTGCCGCTCCCGATACTCGCTCAGCTTTCCGGAGATGTCGCGCGGTTGTTGTTTGTCTTCGCCCATCGGCGGTACTCCACACAAATGACGCCGCTAACGACTGGTGACTTCCCCGGCGGGCGATCTTGGACTTGCCCAATCACTCGGCCGATTGGAGTAGAGACTTGTCCCGCCGCGGTTCAGGCTTTCAGCATCCCTTGGCACGACACATCGTTTCCGGAGGATGCGACTGAGCATCGCTGTTCCGGAACGAAACGGAATGGGCACGGCTGGAGCGTCGTTTGAAGCGCGAGTTATTCAACAAGATAGCCAATAGCCGAGCGGCTACTCGCTGCTCTTGTCGGCGTGGACGATTCTGAAATCGTCTATCTTGCGGCCCTTTTTTAATGCGTTAGCGAGCCAATGAGGCGTTTTTCCACGACCTGACCACGTCTCCGAAGGCGATAGAGGATTGCGGTACTTGGGCAGTACTCTCGGATACTTCCGACGTGAAGTGCTGCCTGCAAGGGCCGGCGACAGCTCGGAAGCATCGACTTTGCCCGCCAAATCGCTGCGATTGAGCTGAGCCAAACGTTTTTCAAGCTCACGCTTTTCGGCGACAATCCTTTCCGCCAATTCCTTCGTGATTTCCTCGTGGAGACGCCAGAGCTCGTTAAACTGCATCGAAACCAGATCTGTTCTTCGCATAGGGTTATCTCGTTCGTTGCTGTCTCTTTGTCATTTCTCCAACATGCAGTTTTCAAAATACATTTCCAGTTCGTCATCGGCATCGGAGATGCCTTTAACGAGCGACATAATACGTCGATTCAATTTAAAGTGACGAATTTAATTTATGACAAAAGGAGGCCGTCCACAGAAAGTGACCAGTCTTTCAATTAATTTGCTCAAAATAGTGGCTGGAAATTGGTCGATAATGTGCCAGAATAGGGACGATATGACGCAGTAAGGCAAGTTTAAAAGCCAAAACCGAAAACATCCATAATAATGATGATGATTATGTCTAAATCGACCGGGGGGCGACGTAGTTGTGGCGATTCTTATGAGATATTAAATTGGATCGTGAAGTATTAAACAAAAATTCCGGCTGTAATATCTGTCGCTAGTCATGGAGATTGTTGAGCCAGCATACCGGGGGCGCTGATTAATTCATTCGAGATTAATTGTTCGGAGATTAAAATGAAAACCTTCGATAGCGCGCTTAATTTTGTCGCCCCTTCGCTCGCCCGCATAGGAGCGAGTGGTAAGCAGCTTGTCGCTCCATCTGTGGACCTCTCACGTTGCGCGCTCGAATTTCAGATAGAGTTGCGTGCTCGATTATTGGAGGACATTGAACTCGTCCGCTCGCGGCTTAAGGATTTCAGGGGCGGCGGACGCGGGTATCACGCGGATCGGTGTTCAGATCGCCGCCGCTTGCGCCATTCGATTTTGCATAGAACAAGATTGACCTCGGCCAGGTCCCCTGATCGAAAGGTGAAAATCGCACAGCGATTCCAGTCAGTTAATCCGACCGAGCTGCCTTGATAGAAATTCTCGGCGCGTCTCCGGTATAGAAGACCATGGGCATCCAGATTTTGATGCGACCCACCAGCGCATTGAAAGGAACCTATTTGTCGCCTACATCTTATTGCGGAATCAGTAATACGGGGCCGCACGGTGATGAAGAAAACCGATCTGGAAACGATGTCGATTGACGACCTCTGGACGCTTCATGAAAGAGTCAGCAAGGTTCTGTCGATACGAATAGCGTCGGAAAAGCGCGAGCTTGAAAGGCGTCTGGCTTACCTCAATAGCGGCTCGGCCGCGATTGCACGCGAGGCTGAGTTAACAACTCGCGGCGTCGTCGAGGGCAAACCCCGTCGTAAATATCCACGGGTTCTGCCGAAGTATCGCAACCCGTCGAGCCCGTCGGAGACCTGGTCCGGACGAGGAAAGCAGCCGCGATGGCTGGTTGCGGCCATCAAGTCCGGTCGCAAGATTGACGATTTCAAGATTGGGGCGACCGGAAGCTCCAAGGCGCGCCAGAGGGCGTGAACCCGCCCCGCAAATGCGCGGTCATTTCAATAAATTGTATCGATAGTGCGCCCGAAAGCTTCCGGGGTGTTCCGGATGGGGCGGATTTTCCAATCCAGTGAGTGTTTGTCTGATCACAGGATTCAAGCTGACGGGCGCGCGATAATGCTCATCTCTTGCGATGTTCCCTTGCTCCGGTCCCCGGCGACCTGAGGCTGCTGCGCTCGCATCGAACTTCAGCCAGGTTAGCCAAGATCGTGTGGGCAAACGGAGCGCCCGTTTTGTCGATCGTTCGACACTCGCCGGTTAACCCGAGTCATCACTGGGCAGGAGGTTTTTAACCATAAGCCGTCGTTTCAATCGCCTGCGGGAAAGTCGCTGTATTTAATCGGAGGTCGCGACGCAGCGCGGAGAGTGTGATGAGTAAAGTTGACTGGAATCTTGTCGGGGCGGAGTTGAACGCCACGTCTGCTCCGAAGCCCAGGAAGGATCGCGAGGCGTCCGAGCCGTCCGAAATCGATTTGCTGAAGCACATCGAAGATGCGCTGCGGATGGATGCAATGCCCCCCGATCAAGCCGGCACCCGGCGGGGATAGTCTCTTCGGGCAACGCCAGCGCGGCGGGCAGGCTGCGACGACGAAGCGACTGTACGCTCAGCTATCTTAGTATGCGTTGCGGCTGCGCATGACTTCGACGATAGTTTGAAGCAGGATGGCGAGATCGAGTCCGAAGCTCCAGTTGTCGATGTACCAGAGATCATGCTCGACGCGCCGCTCGATATCTTCCGGCGTCGGAGTCGGCCCCCGACAGCCGTTCACCTGAGCCCAGCCCGTCAGTCCCGGCTTGACGCGATGTCGAAACGCATAATTTCGAACAACCTTGTCAAAATGGGTGTCGTGCGCCAATGCGTGGGGACGGGGGCCGACAAGCGACATGCTGCCCTCCAGCACGTTGAGCAGTTGTGGTAGTTCATCAATGCTGGTGCGGCGCAGCCATTTTCCCAAGGGTGTAACTCTGCTGTCCGAGCATTGCGCCTGCGCGATCGTCGGGCCGTCTTCAAGCACAGACATTGTCCGGAATTTGTAGATCTGGAAGCACCTCCCGTTAAACCCGCACCGTCTTTGCCGGAAAAGAACGGGCCCTGGTGAGTCCAGTTTGATTGTGATCGCGACGACCGCAAGCAGGGGGAACAGTACCAGCAGGCCTGCTCCGGCGGCTACAACGTCAATGCATCGCTTCGCCGCATACTCCATGGGCGTCAGCGGCCCGCGCTGGACCTCCACACAGACGGAGTTTCCAAGCCCGTGAGAGGGGTGGTTGAATATCTCCGAGGCGGTGCCGACAGGGATCACGTTGACCGGGAACGGCAGTATCCGAAGCTTCGCGATCAGGCGGCGCAATTCGGTCCAGTGCTTCAGGTCGGCACCCACAATGATTTCTTCCACTTCGGACCCGCGGACACACTCGATCGCAGTTGAAATGACGTCCGCGCGATGACGGCCGCCTCGTTCCGGAGGCGGCAGGGTAAAATGCCGCTCCAACCTGAAACCGAGACTCGTCAGGGTCTGCGCAAGGTCCGTTTCCGCGCGATGACCGCAATCGGTGATCAATACGATCCTGCGGCCGGAAAGCCGCCTGTTCGTCATACCTTTGGTCAGGATGCTCCGCCAAAAAATGCGAAGGACGGTCAGCGTGGTCAGGCCGAACGCCGCAAAGAGCAGGCTGGCGCCTCGCGAAACCTCGGTGCCAACCTTCAGCGCAAAGACCGTTCCGGCGAGCAGAAAGAACACGGCTATCCAAAGCAGGAAAATGGTGCGGAGCTGGTTGCGGAGGGCCAGCAAGGCTGCTGGCTTGTACATTCCGCGGCTGATCATCAGCGAAACGAAGAGGGCGGAGACAAGCGCGGCCGAACCGAAATACTGGACGATATCACCCGGCGTGCCGTAAGCCTGAATATGATAGATCACTCCAGCGAGCGTGCTCGCCGAAAAAATGACAGCAACATCAGCCGCAATGGAAATGAACTCGATAGAATCGTAACGGATGGGCCATTTTTGCGCCGAAACCGACTGCTCCGTCAGTTCGCTAACAACAGCACTATCAACTACGTTTATGTCACGCTTTACAAAATTCATTTGGTGGGTCCTCGGGAAGGGGACCGGCTCCGATTTATTTAATAAAATTAAATATGCCAGCGGCATTTAATTTAGCAAGAGAATAATATTTAATGATTTTGAGGTATGTCGCTGGATTAAATTCCCGTTAACCTTTGGCCACCTAAGCTGCGCCTGTCGCAGTTCCATTTTTGGCTGGGCGCTTTGCCATTTCTTGTCGCCATACATCTTCTGGCCGGGTTTTTGACGGGGTCCATCTTCCGCGTCAGAGCCTTGTTGGGCCTGGTAATCATCGTTCTGATCGAGTGCGTTGCCGCCGCGGCCATATCCGGCGTTCAGGCCGGGTTGTGGTCGTTGACGAGTTTGGTGGCTATCCAGATGGGATATCTTGGCGGGGTCTACGCTCGCAGCGTTCTTGAGAAGGTCGGCCTTCTCAGCGAACCGGAGACCCAGGTCAGGCGCACCCGGTAGCCACAACGACGGCCGCTTGCTGATTGATACCGGCAGCTAAAGGAACATCAAGCGCCCGTTGAGGGGAGTCATCGCAAGCCGGCGCGTATGACCGCGAGATAGACTGGGTCGATCTCCGAAATCGTGTGGTCGAGGAACGCCTTGCCTTCGACGGAGCTCGCTCTATAGGCGGTCGCAAGAGCTGGCTTGAGCGCAGGCGATTTGGTGACAATCACGCGGATGTCGCGTCTGATCATGTCTTGAATCTCGGGGTCTTGTATAGCACGGGGGCGAAGCGACGCCTTGATGCGGAGCGGAAACAGCGAGAGTTCACTTGGCGCTGTAAAGTATGACATTTTGAGCAAGGCGTTCGGTTGGTACTCCTGCCAGTTGTACCGATCGGCCATCGCAGCGAGCATCAGCCAGACGTCTCCGCGATGCGGCGAATACCTCAGCGCACGCTCAATATCCATCTTGCACTCTTTGCGGGCGTTCTCGTTGACCTCTGATGCAGTCGTCGGCTCTTTCCAAAGCAGATCCGAATGGGTAAATGCGGTTTCAGCCCACAAATCTCCCCGGAACATTGCGAGTGCTGCTGCTCGTCGTGCACCTTCATGCTCGTGATTGACGATGCGGCTTGCCTGCGGATCGACCGGGAGATGGATGCGGTGCTGGTGATAATATTCAGCCAGAATGATCCAGGTTGCTTGCACGGCCAAGATGGAGGCGAACGCAAGTAGTCCAATGCGGAGTCCTCTATCCGCTTGGCTTCCCCGCATCTCCGAAGGGATTTTCACGCCCGAGGTTGCTTGATCCGAGTTGCTCCAGCTCTTGCTTTGCGCAAGGGCCAATCCGCAAACTACACTGATGAAAAGAGGTGTGACCAGGCCGAACGCGCCTGCGCTTGCGAACGAGGAGATAAGAATGGCAACGATGCAGCCGGCGCCAGCGCCGGCATAGAAGTAGTCGCGCCCGCGCGTCAGCGCGCGTTTGAAGAGCATCCATGCGCTGATCAATGCCAGAATAACGAGAGCCCAAAGAAATGGTCGACCCATCTCTACCGCGATTGCAGCAGCGGCAGTGGGCGCCGCATATGAATCTGCGTCCTTGGCATCGCGATATATCGGGGAAAGGACTCTAAAGGTGCCAGCGCCGGTTCCGGCCCATCTTGCATCAGCCAGAATCCGTTCGGCGGTCGGGGTCTGGGATGGGCCTGCGAGCGCAAGTGTTAGATCGGCATCCCTGGCTATCGGGTTAGCAGCAAAAAATCCGATCAGGCCAACGATGGCGGCCGCGACGATCCCCGATCGTCCCCACGGTCCAAGCCGCAATCGGCGGATCGCAGTCACGCTTATCAAGACGCCGCCGCCGCAAGCGGCGGCGAGAAGCAACGCGGAGTCCGGGGCGGTCATGATCGCTAGCAGACAGATCGCGAAGCTTGCTATCGAAAATGCAATTGCGTAGGCCGGTTGGCCGCTGGATTTCCGGCTCCTTACACGCTGCATTTCGTTGCTCTCGTAGGCCCGGATTGCCGTCGCGCACGACAGGATTGCGCCGATTACGGCGATGGTCGCCATTTGCGCGCGTTCGGCAATGAGGTCGAAACCGCTGGCGGGGAAGTAGCTCAAGCCAATCAAACCTGCGGCTATCAAGACCGCGGCCGTTGTCAGCAAAAAAAGAATGACTTCTGCGCGTTGCCGATCGAGCGCCGTTGCCGTGGTCACGACTGCAATGGCCAGCATCAGAGAGTACCGTGCGATGCAAAGCAGGGTGGCACCGATGTCCAGACTGACGGTGCCGAGAAACGGCTTTCCCAAAGCTGCCGATGCACTCATCCAGGCAGGGTGGGCTAGCCATTGGCTTGCAACCGGAACGACTTGAAACAACATCCAAACGCAGGGAAGCAACAAGAAGGGGGTTATCGGCTTCAAGAGCGTCGTGAGCCTGTGGGCATCACCCTTGTGTAAGGCAAGGGCGACCAGTGCGATTGCCGTGGCGGCGATCGCCAGAACAAAACCCTCCAGGAAGAGGCTGCCAACGATCGCGAGCACTGGGGTGATCACGATCAGCGAGATCAGAATTGTGAAGACAGCTATCACTGGCATCACCGCTATCATTGGCGGAATAGCAGCATGCCGAAAAAATCGAACTCCCACAAGTCACAGTCGGCGGCGACTTTTGACGTTTGAAATGGGCAAGTCGTCAGCTTGTTGGGAAATCAAGTCGCCAGACGTGAGATTCATGGCCACCCAGCGGGGTGGCGCATCCGAAGCCCTCAAGGATTGACGGGTGTCGGCGGATTGATGATCGTTGTTGGAGCAACCCCCCTGATCGCCGCCTTCAACGCATAGGCATTCGTTGCGTAGATGATCGGGTCGTTGGCGGTGGCCATAATCGTTCTCAGGAAATTCAGGAACTTCGTCGTTTCCACCGAAGCGGAATTCGACGTGTAGATCACGTCCTTGTTCCGAATGTCGAATGTCTGAGCCAGGAAGTATCCAGAAGGATCCCGGAAGTTCACGTTGTAAATGATCGGAATAATCGGGCCCTGAAATTTCGAGCAATCAACCCCAAGTCGCTCGGCGACCTCCCGCGTTTCACCGCGATAGAGAAATACTGAGGCCGGATCGGCAAGCGAATCGCTGAGGCCGCCATGTTTTCCGACGGCTTCTGCGAATGAAATCCGCCACGCATCGAACTTGTATTGTCCCTGCGTCCCGGCGGCGCCGAACGCGACGAAGGTCTGCGGCTGACTGTAAAGATAGATCGTATCGTTGGGAAGAACGAAGATATTGTTCGACGGCTCATAGACCAGCGCGCCGAATGGGACGCTTGCGCGGTGTCCCGCGCGTTCAAGTGTTACCCATGTGTCATAACCTTGCGTGCTGGGGCCGCCCGCTCGCGTGATTACATCCAGAACGCGTTCGCCTGAGGCGCTTGCAGGGAAACGCCCGGCGGAACGAACATCGCCCAGCACGCTGATCAGCGACGTCCGCTGATCGACAAGCGACACCACCGCCTGAGGCTCGATGGCGCGGTTGCTAAGGGCTGCGACGATCGCCTGCTGAACCTCGACGGGTGTCTTGTCCTTTGCGCGAATGGCCCCCGCGTAGGGCACTGAGATATTGCCGTTGTTATCGACCGCCTGGTTAGGAATCGTAACAAAATTACCCGGACGAACGCCGGCTTCGACGGGAATGAACAGGCCGCCCGCGGCAGCCTCAAAAATCGTCACGCTGACCGTATCGCCGATCCCGAAGCGAAATGCCTTGGGAGGAGTTCGGTTTGCGAATGCGCTGGACAGCCTTGGCGTAAATTGACCCAGAACCCGAACAACCTCCGGCGACAGCTTCACAAGCGCATAGGGAAGGCTTTCAGGCTCGCCCGCCTGGGACATGCGGATGTCCATGCTCTGCGGGCCGCTGGTGGGCATAATTGTGCAACCGCCGCAAGAAAGCGCGGCGACAACCATGCTGATCTTTCTGATTCTAGCCCACCGAGGCTTCGTGCCGGACAGAGTCAAATCCCCTGCGTTAGCGGTACCCAGCAACAGCTTGGCATTCCAGACCGATTCAGGCCAGTGCTTCATGGCCATCGCGGAGCGAGAAACCAAACCTTGTTGCCTGTCTGCCACACCCAGCTTGGACCGAATTTACTAATTAATTCGGGAGATTGGTGCGCCGGCCTCTGATTTAATGAGGACAATAACGCCGGTTACGCTGTGTAGCCGTACCGGGCAAAGTGCTTATTGCTGTAATAATCGTTGTGATAATTGTCGTAACGCCTCATGGCCTGCATGTCCGTCTTGTTGAGCACGGCGCCGATGAGGGCGGTATGCAGACTTGGGGCGGTATGGAGAGCGTGCTGCACGACATCTGTCTTCGTGCGTCCCCATTCAATTACCAAAACGAGGGAATCGATCAGCGGCGCTGTCGCTCGCACGTCAATAATCGGAGCCAGTGGTGGAAGATCGACCACGACATAATCGTAGGTCGCCCGCAGGTGATCGAACAACTGTTTGGTGGTTGCGGCCGAGAGCATCTCGCTGGTGTGGAATAGCGGCTGCTTTTTAACCGTCGGCAGGAAGGCGAGGTTCGTCTTGGGATCCTTGCAGATTGCTTGATCCAGCGGGCATTTGCCGGAAATCACCTCAATGAGCCCGACGCTTGCGTGAGGGGCTAGGCTGCGGGACAGCGACGGGTTTCTGAGATCGCAGTCGACGACGATAACGCGCGCGCCCGCATGGGCCATGAGTTGGGCCAAAGCGGCAGCGATCGTCGATTTGCCCTCATTCGGGAGTGAGGAAGTGATGCCAACGACCTTGTTGGATGAATTTGTCACATTCAGATCGATTGCCAGCTTGATCGAGCGAATTGACTCGGCAAAGCGGGATAACGGCATTTCGGACGCGGCCCAATACACCCCGGAATGGCGCACGATCATTCCCTGGTCAGATGCCCTGTCAGCGGGTTCACGTCGACTCTGCAATTGCTTGGGTTCGACATCCTTCAAGAGCGGCACCAGGGAAATGCAAGGCATATGCAACGTTGCCTCGACTTGTGCACTGGTGCGGAAAACCCGATCCAGCATGTCGCGAAGGAGCGCCAGCCCTGTTCCCAGAGCCAGGCCGCCGAGGAAACCAAATGCGAGAATGAGGGTCGTCTTGGGTTTGCTTTTAATTTCTGGTGGC
>Ga0255047_10001298_pt1 | contig 18440 bp, 26 predicted proteins | sample JV7_2_1_MG_FD_183640 | JGI IMG/M metagenome (GOLD analysis project Ga0255047, IMG submission 183640) | Seawater microbial communities from Jervis Inlet, British Columbia, Canada - JV7_2_1 | ecosystem: Environmental > Aquatic > Marine > Inlet | place: Canada: British Columbia | collected 2016-10-06 | reverse complement strand
CCAGGTGGCGTCCGGTAACGTTACCATCATGGACGATGGGCAAGCTTACTTCTCTGCGTTCTATGAAGAAGTTGCGGACCCCAAGCAGTACAAAGTTGAGCGTACTGTGGACGAAGTAACGAAAGCAGCGAAGGAAGACATGGCTGCCGCTAAGCAGGTTGCCGAACAACTCAAGCTGGATCTCTCTGGAGAAGGAGGATTCGTTGCCCTTCCTTCCATAGCTCAGTTCAGAGCTGTGTCAGACGCGGTGCTGACCAGGGCGAAGCGTGTATTCATTCCCACACCATCTGATATACAGAGAGACGTGATGGGAGCGGTGGAGAAATGGAGAGCTGACTATAATCATGCAGGACTCATGGTTGAATGGGCTGATACAGACCTTCGTAAGGCTATCGAGAAGGACAACAGGTTTTGGGATAGGCTCACTCCTTCCGGGAAAGAGCGTAGAGCTGCAATCAGAGAGAACCTGGCCATCGTAGATGATTGGATGGAAAATCCAGTGGTCAACCAGGCGAGGTTGAATGCGCTTCCATCGGCATGGAAATCTCTTGCCAAATCCTTGCGTGATGACTATAATGCTATGCACACTTACGCCACGTCTGAAGGCATAGAGATAACGTGGCGTGAGAATTATTCTCCTGGCATGTATAAAAACAATCCAGATAAGACCATGAACACCATGTATCCGGGAACAGGCAAGCTTGGCACCAGAATATCAGCTCAGAAACAGAAGACTTACGCCAACAAGATGGAAGCCCGGGCGGATGGATTGGACCCTATTGAGGATCCCATATACAAACATGCCCAATATCAACTGGCATTGCATAGGGTGATCGCAAATAAAAAGCTGGTAAGCACTATCATGAATATGTACGATACCAATGGCGTACCCTATATCATGTTTGAGCCGGTGGGTTCCAAGACTGGCGTATATAGAGACGCTTGGAATTCGTATGAGCGCCTGGATAATATTCCTGGAATGAGGCGACTCCGTTTTACTGCAACACATGATGGCATTCCTATCTTGAGAATCGAGAATGTGAGAGCGCATCCCGAAGCACATGCAATTATCACCGATGTCTTCGACCCCTATGTGAGACCAGGCAAGTTCATGCGCCGGTATACCTACGTGCGGGGATTGATAAAGCGTGGGAAGATGTATAATCCAATGATCCACACGTGGAACGTGGTCAGTGATGCCCTGGATGAGATGAACTTCAATCCCTATAAGACTGTGCAAGTATTCCGGGAAGGCTCAAGGCTATGGAACAGGAAGCCAGACGGTGTGCGCCAGGTCATAGCCAATGGCGTTCCCATGTGGAACACCAGGCAAGAAGCGGTAGAGCTGGCAGTGAAGTCTGGCCTGGAGACGGCAACATCTCTGTCGGCAGCCAACGACCTGCGGAGACAGTTTCGCTCCATGCACCCGGCGGCTCCAAGCTGGATGGATCCTGATAGCCAGTTAGCTAAGGCTACCACAGGCGGCATCAAGCTATGGAGAGATATGATCCATACGTCTGATAAATTCCTCTGGCATAACGTTGTCCTCTACGCTCAGCTAGGCACGTGGCAGGAGATCTGCCATAGCATAGCCAAGAAGCACCCGGATTGGGAAGCGGCAAAGGTGGCCAGGACTGCCTCTCCATACGTCAACACACTGTACGGAACTCTACCCCACACGTGGATGAAAAAGGGTGTTCGCAAGTGGGGGAACCATATCTTCTTTGCGAGGAATTGGTGCGTGTCGGGCGATACCAGAGCCATGACCAAAGATGGCTGGAAGTATCACCACGAACTTGAGGTGGGCGACGAGATTCTTATCTTCGATCCAGATACCCAAGAGATGAAGTGGTCTCCCATGCGAGATATGTTTGAGAATCCAGACTATTCAGGAGAGATGGTCCGGGTAAAGAATTACAACCATGAACTTCTCATGACTCCTGACCATAAATGCTATGTCTGGAATTTCAGCAAAGAGGAACATGAAGTTGTACTGGCAAAAGATCTGCAGACCAACCATCTAATTCCAAGAGTAGGATCCTTTGAGCTTCCAGAACAACCTGTTTTCTCTGATTGGTTCGTGAAGATCGTCGGATGGATGGTCACTGATGGTCATGTCAAATCCGATCCATACGACACTAAGTCCGGAACCAAATTCTGTAGGTATGGAATCATCACGCAATCGAAGCCTAAAGGCGTAGAGGATTTGCAGTCTCTCGGCTTGAAGGGGAAGGAGCAGAAGCCAAGAAAACATAATTCAAATAGTGATGGCGTGGAGTATGTTGAAAACAATCCTGTCTATACCTTCTACGTTTCCACCAAAGTTGTCTCCACGATGAAAGACTCCGGCGTGGATGATGGCTTGAGTTGGGAATTCCTTTCTAAGCTTACGAAGAGCCAACTTGAGTTGCTTTATGATACGATGATGCTTGGCGATGGAACAGGGCAGAACAGATTCTGTGGTAAAGAGCGCGAAGTGTTCTTCATGACTATGATTCAGACCATGCTTGGCAAGCCCTCGACGTTCTATCAGCAAGATGAGAATTGCTGGAGGACTAGGATAATTAAAACAGATCGTATAAGAACTCATGATAGAACTGACACGATTGACTACAATGGAACTATATGGTGTCCTTCAGTAGATACAGGATTCTGGGTTGCAGAGCGCAAGGGAATAGTCTTCGTCACAGGTAACACCTTTGCTAATCTCAATCTTGCCGCTTACACTGCTACAGGCGGCCGGGGTGGGCTTGGTTCCAAGTTCCTGGAAGGGGATGAACAGACGGAGATATTCAAGCGTTCAGGACTTCACTTACTGAAGGGCTTCGTTGGTCTCCTTGCAACTGCAGGGCTGCTTCAGCAAGGAATCATGCGTATCAAGAACCAACTGGCGAAAGAAGGCATCATCGACGACCCTGTAGAGAAACCAAAATGGCCCTGGGAGAATGAGCCAGGTCATCTCTTCGATGTCTACGTCGGGAAGAACAACAAAGGACAGGGCATCTATTATGTCCAGCCGTTCTTCAGATACTTCCGCGATTACATAGGCTGGACTACTGACGCCAGACGAACACTGTTAAACAAGGTGCATCCCGTTCCCAAAGGTATAATAGAGGGACTCACTAACTACGAGGGATGGAAGAAGAAAGAGATCTGGGACGAGAATGCCAGTAGTGCAGCACAACTGAAGCAAGGTCTCACGTATTTCGTGCGTAGCGCCACGCCCATAGAGCAGTTCGGCTTTGCTGGTCAACCAGGAAAGGTGCAGACCACAAGAGAATGGATAGCTCCCTTCCTGGGCATGTGGGTCAGACGTGGAGCACCAGGCGGGAAATATGCAGGTTATATGTTTGAGTATATGGATGAGGAGCGACGAGCAGAAGCAAAGCTTGATGCTGAAATCAGCGAGATGATCCAAACCATTAAGGATGTTGACGGTTCTGAGTTCATAACCACAATGTTCAGAAGATACAAGACTGTAGAGGGCGTAGTGAATGTACTCTATAGACATAACGCTTATCTTAACGCCAAATGGGACAGTTGGGGGAGCGAAGATAAAGTCAAATTCATGGTATGGTTGAAAGAGAATAAAGGCGAAGATATGACAGAGTTCCATATGGCGAGAGCGCTTGAGAAAACGGTCTTGTTGGACAGAGCAACCAACGATGTAGAAGACGACACCTTTAACCTGGACGATATGAAACGAGAGAAGCTTGAGGAAGAACTTCTCCAGAGACAGAGCCAACTTCCGCCAGACCAACAGGGAGGCGACGACGATCTGCTTCAAATGCTACAGCAGTTCGGCAACCAGTAAGGAGGATCTCATGGCAGTCAGCATCATACCCACCCCGAGAAACAACAGCAATACTACTTTTGCTGGTAGCTTCAAGACAGAGAATATACCCATAACTCGAGAGCAGGGAACACTTCTGAGAGCAGGCGCAGATCCAACGGCACTTCTTGGCGCAGCCGTAGCGCCGCCAGTATCGCCTGCCCTTCAGAGCGTTACTACATCATCGTCCAGGGCTACGGCAACTCCGCCGATTCCGCCGAGTCCGCAGGCTCTGGCTGTTCTGGGGGCCGGCGGCGATACTAGCATTCCCTTTCAGAGTGAACAACTTGATCCTTCAGGACTCCGAAGGGTGAATGGTCAGTATATGTACGGTGGCCCAGAGGGACAGCTAGTGCCACTCCCCTGGAGAGACCCAACAAATGTCGGCCCTGCAGTTCCGCTCCCTGCTACCCCGCAACCACCCCCTACTGTCCAGCTACCCGGGGGGCGTCAGGACATACCTATCACCAATGAGCAGGAACAACGGCTACGAGCTGGCGAAGATCCAGGAGCAGTATTGAATCAGACCCCTGTAACGCCGGGGCCTCCTGCTCCAACGCCGGTGAACAGAGCGCAGGATATTCCCATCACGCCGGAACAGAGCCGTCGTCTAAGAGCGGGAGAGGATCCAGCAGTGGTGCTGGGGCAACCCCCAACGCCTGCCGCGCCGATGCCGGCTGGCGGAACAGAAGACATTCCTATCACGCCTGAGCAAGTGCGACGCTTACGCGCTGGTGAAGATCCTGGGACTGTGCTTGGCTCCAACATTTTACCTCAGGTATCACCAGGTACGCCGTTGCCCCCATCCATGACGCCAGAGTCGATAGGTCCCCCGAACATGACGCCATCGGGCCAGCTCAACAATCCGCCGTGGACTCCGTTGATGAGCGGGTTCATACCTGACAACATGGGTCACGTGGTTACTGACGCCCGACTCATGGAGTTGTTGCAGCCGATGATCCCTGATCCAGCATGGGTCAGTGATATAATTAGGGCAGGTCGATATGCACACATAGAGCCACGCTTTGTATAGGCTATCATAGCAGGAGGCTATAGGCAGGTCATCCCTAAAAAAAAACACTTAAAATAGGAGATGACTTTTTATGACAAATGCTACAGAATCAAACGAGGTGATCATCATGGAGCCGGGAGATAGAGATTGGTTCAAGGACTTGCTCAAGGCGGAGCTAGACCCAATGAAAGCTACGCTTAGCAAGATACCATGCACTGAGCATGAGCAGAGAGTCACTGCTTGCGAGACGAAGCTCGACTCCGATAAAGACTGGAGAACGTGGCTTCTGGGTCTGGGCATGTTGATCCTCGCCGGGTTGACTGCCTATAACACCTTGAAGAAAGGTTGAGAGGAGAATGTATGGAACTATACCGGCTATTTGAATCATTCCCCAGGGCAAACTTTGTGAGAAAGGAGTGGGGCTACGAGATTTGGTTCTTCAATACTGCGGAACTGTGCATGAAGCTTCTTGTGATCTATCCCGGATATACGTGCTCATACCATGAACATCAAAGGAAATACGAGATATTCTACATCCTGGATTCCACTGATGAAGGGTGCGTATACCTAACGGTCGGCGACAACGAGAAGGCAATGCAGCCTGGAGAATACGAAGTGATCGAGCGGAATACACCTCATGAGTTCTGTGTACGTGGCGACAAAGTAGGGTCACTACTGGAATTCAGCACTAACCACAGGGATGATGACTCAGTGAGGCATACAGTCTCACGGTTATTGTCTTTTGGCAGAGAGGAGCATGGATTCATGGGCGAACTATCGGGCTTTAATGGCGTCAAAGTATTGTGTGTCGGAGATGTAATGTATGACCTATACTGGTCTGGTGAAACAAAGGGGCTATCCCCTGAAGCGCCAGTCCCTAACGTGTATCCTGAAAGTATGTGGGACAATGCAAGGCCAGGCGGCATAGGTAACGTAGTCTCTAACGTCCTCTCTCTGGGTGGCCAAGCTGCTTGTGTGACGTATACTGGCGAAGATCTATTCGCTCAGCCACTGGTGGATATGATGGAATCTCAGGGATGCAACGTGGATTACATGGTGCAGCTTCCTGACCGTCCAACCACCACGAAGATACGGATCATGGATGGTCCATATCATCACTGCCGGGTGAACTTTGAGAGAGAAGATGATCTAGCAGAACAGCAAATGTCAGATATGTTTGAACAGTACGCCAGAGCACTGAGGGAATTTGAGCCTGACGTTATTTACTTCGCTGACTACGACAAAGGACTTTTGACTCCAAGATTCTTAACCTGTGCTATATCGGCAGCATCGGCCCTCGACATCCCAACCATAGCAGACCCTAAACTTGCACACCCCTGGGATTTCCAAGGAGTAACTGTATACAAACCCAACGTGAACAGATTGGCGGACACCCTCGATAGGGCGTTGAACACAGAATCCGATCTTGAATGGGCAGCCGATGAGATCTGCAAGAGGATCGTTCCTGAACATATCCTCATCACCAGAGGATCCTTTGGTATGTCACTCTTCGAACCGCAGAAGAGGGGAGTTCATCATATCCCGGGTAAGACCGTGAAGGTGTGGGAACTGTCCGGCGCTGGCGATACGGTGGGAGCTGTCCTGTCTCTATGCGTAGCATCTGGCATGGACATGAGGAGAGCCGCCGAGATAGCCAACGCAGCCGGGAGTCTTGTGGTCCAGAAGGCAGGCACATCAACTGTCACTCAAGCTGAACTCCTGGAAGCGATAGAAGTGGGGCAACCTGATAGCTCATGAAGGGCCTAATCCTCATGTCTCGGTAGAACACCACCAGGCTGCCTGTTCGGTATGTTCAGTTAGGTGGATTTACGGAGTCGCATCACGTAGATTCACCTTGTTGTTTTTCCCACTTAGTATATTCGGCTTCAAACTCTTCTGTTGCCGCCTCGTTCTTGAGAGCTTTCCGCATGGCAAGAGTAGCCTTCCCTTTAGTTCCATAGATGCTTTCCAGGAAAGCAGTCATCTTCTTCTTGTCAACACCTAAGATTTCAATAAGAGAGTCTCTCATGCCATCATGAGTCGTGTCTCCATTCTTCTTCTTGGGCGGAGGCGTTTCAGGTGGTTTCTCTTTCTCTTTCTCTTCCTGCTTCTCCTCGTCAGGTTCTTCAGGCTCGTCTATCTTTGCCTCAGACACTACCCACTGGTTGAAGAGGTTCTTCATATCAGTCATCCAGTTCTCATCGCTCAGATTCAGTATGACAATCTGGTATGCCTTGTCTTCAGTATCCAGGCTGTGCAATAGGAAGCCTTTGATTACTTCTGTGTCTTCGGCCCAGTCCTCAGCAAGGCGGTGGCATAGTTCTGCAAAGTTCTTGATTACCTGGTCCGTATCTTCTACGTTCTCAGGCAGCTCTAACGGAGCCGTTTCTGGAAGAGCGTTAGGCTGGCCTGCTTCATACTCCACATCCTCTGCATCTGCCAGTTCCTGCTGAAGCGTGGCTCTTATGATCTCCACAGGATCTTGCTTGGAATATTGCATCAGCTCCAGGAGCGACACGTTCATGTTGATTGCAAGAACATAGTGTGTACGCTTTTGGCCATCGTGCGTCATTTCCATTGGCACTCGCATGAGTTCAAGCGGCAGCCAGGAGAAGTGGCCCAATCTATCTTTGAGCATCTTCAAGGCGGAGTTGATGTTGGTGATACTGACTACCGAACTGGTAACAACTTCCCAGAGAGCGATACCTGGTATATCTGGCACGTAGAATCGCAGGTTGGCTACACGGTTGCAGTTGTTCTTGCCGAAGTAGGAGCAACAGGTACCTTTGGGATCTTGCTTCGTACCTGCCCCCTTGCATACCACCACAGGGTATCCGCGCTCGCCTTTGGCGCCAGTAAGTTCCAGCTCCTTCTGCATGTCTTCGCTTATACACTCGGCAGTCTTGCCGTCACCTTTGCATTTCAGCCCAGATCCAGACCCGTATGCTTTATACCATTGCGGAAAAGTGACTTCCATATCCTCGTTAGCGAAGATGACATTCAAAACGGTTGGCTCCTCGGTTTCGTATTTCTCATGGAAGGCGTCAATGTATGCCTGCTTCTTTACTTCATCCTGGATGGACGTGGGATCAATCCTGAAATGTCTGATCTCTTCTGGGCGATCTCCCTTTCCACTCTTGGTGGGAACTTTTATCCCTAACCGGAACTTCCCCATGATCTGTTCGTAAACTTGCTCGCTTAATCCATCGATAGGCATAGCTAATTTCTCCTTTTCTTTGACGAGGTACTTACCGTAGGGGCAGAACTGAGCTACTTCACAGAACCTGGCACATCTTATGCCATCCCAATTCTCTTTCGCTGAGCATGGCTTAGTCCATCCATACTTCAGGGCATACAGTAAAGCACGTCGCTTGCGTTTGAAATACTCAAGCACCTGGTCGTCGGGAAGAATGTTGATGTCAAACAGGTAGACATTCTTGAGCACTCCCCGACTCGTAGCGATGTACGTTCCGCCATCCCGGGGGATGCACTGTATTTTCAGTCTATCTACAGGATATCCAAGGCGCTCAAGCTGGATGCGATACATGTTGAGTTGAAGCTCCCACTCCCACACGTCTTTCTCGTCGTCGCTTTGGCCTTGCATCTTCCGCATCTTAGGTTCGCCCTTACGCTTCCCGCTTTTATACACCACACCAGTATCTTCGTAGTAACTGTAGAAGCCAAGAGCCTTGCATACCTTGAAGCTCCCTGATGTCTTGGTATCTATCAGGGAAGCTACGCCGTTCTCTACCTCGTAGATGTCAAAGATGCCGGTTACTTCAGTGCCAGCTCCATCCAGCTTCTCTTCGATGAGGGAAAGCTCATCATCCACGGTGAGTTTTGCATGTGCCATCGTGCCGTGAAGCATGAAAGCCCGGCTGTCCGGTGTAAGGGAATACTCCTGGACAAGCCGCTGATATGCCAGCATGGTCCCGTTAATCAACTGTGTGGTGCTAGGTGTACCTGTCCAGGGGCGCTCGCTTGACGCCATGTGTAGGTACGTCCTACTGGCACACCTGTCGCCACGCCTACAACCTCCTTCCTTCAGGCAGTCAGTGATGGTAATCTTCTCTCCGTCGGGGCAGATGAATCCGTTTAGGGGCATGTCTCGATCTCTCCTTCCAGATAATAACGTTCCTTGAATTCTGTTTCAGTGTATACTCTGCCCGACTGAGTGATCCACCAACTAGGTGGAACCATAATATATCTCTTCGAGCCTTTCACCTCATAGCCTTTAGAGAATTTGCCGTTGTTTCGATATGCTTTGGTCTTCTCACCTGCCTTGCTGATGACTACCATCTATTCCACCATCCTTTCCGGCCAGACAACCACGCCATCCTTTGTGCGACTTCCATCCTTCTCGAAGCCCATCCTGTCGCTATATCTTTCATACAACAAGTCGCCCAGGATGCTGTTAATTGCCATAAGTTCTCTCTCAGTATCTACCAAAGCCACCTCAACACCATCTAGTCTCTCCCTAGTTGCCTGCGGGGAGTTCTTTTCTTCCACTTGTCTGCCTCCTTTCTTCCATTATAACTAAGTATACCACAATACTTAACATTTGTTAAGGCTGCGGCATACTCAAGAAATCTCGCAGCGTCGTTCTTGCCGCCTGTTCAGCGAACTTTAGCACGTGGTTGCAGTATACGGGATACATTCTCTCCAGGTCTTCTGCCGGGTTGACGAGAGACATCTTCCTGTCGTCCAACGCCTTCTTCATGAGCTGCCCATAGTGCGCTTCTACGAGGGCTATCTCCCGCGGGATTACATTCCCAATGTAAATGTGGCACTTACGACACCGCACTAATAACTCATGGCCTACTTTGATAAGGTCTATGTCCGCATTGCAACACGCAGTCACCTGAGTATGCCCTTCTAAAGTTTCGCTTCGCTTCTGGACTATCTTCAGCATGATTGTACCTCCTTGTGGTGGGGTGGGAGGCAATCATGTCTCCCACCCCACTGTTTAGCTACAGGTCATCCGTTGAGGATATCCTCAACGATCTGGCCTCCGATGTGTTCAAGCTCAGTGGCCCGCTCGTAGGACACATCCTCGGACTGGCTGGTCAACGTCACTGCGTTGGCCATACCCCACGTGGTCATGTTCTTACTTGCGATGAAGTTATTGAGCACCATGTCTGATTCAGTTTCACTCAAACGATATGTAGATGCAAGCTCCTCTACTGCCTTAGGAATTTCCACGGTTATCTCATCCGTGTTCGCCGCTCGTATCTGGTCCAGTTTCATGTTAAACACTTCCTTAGACAGGGTGTGCTCAACCACGTCGCCTACCTGGGCGAAGAATGCCTTATCAGCTATCTTCATGGTTTCATCCGAATAGATCTCCCATCCGTTTGACTCGTCGCCTATCTGGGAAGCTCCAATGTGAGTCTTCTTAACACCACCGGCTGCCATGACAGCGCCGTTGAGACATACAAGCCTGTAGATGAGGGGCCTCACCGACAGTGAACCTTGCCCCACTTCGCTGTTGGTTACTTCGATGCCAGCCTGTACGATGTCGCCCTTTCCAACGTCACCTTCTAGCCGGGGAGTGACCAGCTTCAGATACATCTTCCTGTCTGTTATGCTGCAAGACAGGATATTGTCCTGGTCCACACCCATACCTCCCAGTCTGTCCAGGACTGCCAGGAGAAGTGGGAAGTTATCCAGACGTCTGTATTTGCTAGACAGGAAGGCTCTTGCCGTGTTGCCCATAGTCCTCACTGTCCTGTCGCCATGTACCGGACGTTGAGTGTTGTTCACAACCTCTGTATCCTGGAGCCAGGAGTTCACGTCCCGGCATAAGTCTTCAGGATGCGCTGCGTGTTGCTTCCTGTAATACTGGTAAGGTATGCCAAGCTGAGACGCCATCTGTTGATGAAAGACTCTATTGGGTCTCAGAGACCTATCACCGTCTATCACCAGATGTGGAGCCATCTGTGCTTCCGGGCTTTCCAGATCTCCAAGCACCGGCTGACCATCGAAGTCAGTAGCTATGGATGCAAGCAATCCGTTCAGAGCATCGCTGTTTGTCTCTATGGGAGGCAATGTCTCCGCCATCTCATAGCTTAAGCGTGGTGCTCCTAGCATGTAGTCTTTGGCTACGTGTTCCTGTCCCTTGAGTGACCAAATCATTTCCTGTAGTGTCGTTCCCTGTTTCATGGTGTGAGTCTCCTTATGTGTGGTTTAGCGGTCGCCAATCTTGATGAAGCCATAGCTGGAGAATTTCTCGTTTACTTTCTTCAGCACTTCGCCAGTCAGTGCGCCTACAGTGTCGAGGATCTGTGTCTTCATTATCTCCGTGATGCCATTAGTGTATTCATCCTCGTCCAATTTCATCCTGGATACTACGGCATCAGCTACTCTGTCGCAGAAACCATCTTCTTCTAGCTTCTCCTTGATCTTATCAGCTACCAGCCCCCCTACGGAACCAAGATACTGATTCTTTACAGCTTCGGCTATCTTGCCTGCAATTTCGCCATCGATGCTTGCCGGAAGGTTCACGCTGACTGTGTCGTGTTTTTTCTCTTTCATTGCCAATCTCCTTATCTAGGTTGTTGGGTCAAGGTACTGTTCGTAATGCTCCAGGTCTTCACTGATGTACTGGAGTATCTTCTCTCTGATTACCGGCTCCACGGATATGATGGATACCTCCTTCGGGAAGCCACCAGGAACCATGCCTCCATTCTCCAGTTTTTCCCACGACAGGTCGCTGTCATTTGGCCCTTCGTAGCAAGCGAAGAACGTGCCGGGTTCATTGTGCTGCATGAAGTAAGTTGTGGTACCATCGGGCATGAGCACCAGGTACAGTGGGATGTCTCCCCGACGGTAGATGTGTGTGTCACCCCACATCCTCATCATGAGGGACTCCAGGAGATTCTGGAGTCCTATGCAACATTCCAAACAGTGTTCATAGGCTCCGTCAGTAGCACTTCCGTCTCCAGGTCTCCAGTCCCTGTAATCCTGAGCCTCTATACACAGCCAGTTGTACTGTTTAATTAGCTCTTCCGGATCTACGGTCTGACTAACTAGAATGCTCATCGTCTTCGCTCCCTTCTTTCATTTCGGCCACAGCCTTGTCCAGCTCCGCCTTCCTAAGAATCTCTGCCTCCTCCTCTTTCCTCTTCGCAACCCAGTCAGTGCCGAACTTGGGAGGGTCTGGCTTCATGGGCATAAGAACTGTGTTCTCGTTATGATCTCCGCCTATGTATACAGGACTGATGGTATGTCCCATCTCTTTCTCGTCGTCGCCCTCTTCCCCAGGCTTAACATACACGGTCACGTAATCAGTGTCGAAGCTGTGCAGCGTCCGCATGAAAAGCCGGGGGTTGAATACCATGAGCGCATTGCCGGTGCTACTGTGTGGTGTGTAGTTCACAGACTGCGTAACCTTCATGTCCTTATTGTTGTATCGTATGTCCATGACGCCATCCACCAGGTCAATCCAGACAGGATGCTCTCTGCTGTAATCTTTCTTCTTCTTCTCCATGGCACAGACCGTGTTGATGGTCTCAGTAAAAGCCTTTCGTTCCAGCTCGATCTCTACTGTTCCAGTGAAGTTCATGGAAGGCTTCAGTACAGACTCATAGTCCGGGAACTCCTGGAGTATCAACTTGGTGATCAGCTCCGCGTCATGTGTATGGACTCGCATCTGGGTTTTCTCAGCGTCCACTACCTCGAAGCCTATGTCCACGGGACCCTGGAATCTGTCTGCGATAGCAACGCAAGCCGTTGTGGGTATGGTGATGGCGAACTCACTACCCAATGGATCGGTTCGCAGGATCTTGAGTGTCCTGCCATCGGTTGCCGCAAATACCAGCTCATCCTTCTTGCTATGCACGTGGACGCCTGTGATCATTTGCCTGGTCTCTATTTCCGTGGATGCAAAGGGAAAGCATTTGGCTATGCCCGTAGCCAGATCCATGGTCAAGACCGTCTCTATCTGTGGAATGACAGGATACTCCGTAACAGAGTAGGGTGTGAGCCGAGTAGTAACGCCGCTTACATTCAGCGTTATCAGGCCATCCTGCATCTCAAATCCAGTGACATGTTTCGCTGACTTCTTGCCTTTGATGCAGGCCTCGAGTTGCTTGAAGGGTATGCAAACTTCGCCATCCACCTCCACGTCAGCCGGTATCTCTTTAGCTATGAGTGTCTCCAGATTAGTACCCACCATGCCAACGCTGTCCTCTGCCGTGTTGAAGCGTATGCAATTACAGATGGGAAGGGAGCTTTGCAGATACATGCCCTTCTTGATGGTAGTCATAGCTGCCTTTAGGTCTTTGGTCAATACGCTGAATTTCATGGTGATCATACCTCCTGTCTAAGATTGCAGTTTTCCTCAATCCAGGCGAAAACGCCCATTACATTTGCCCCGTTGAAAACTGTAGAGGGTATTACTCGGACTGTCGTTCCTGAGACCATCCGTATGTCTCCCTCGTCGCTCTCTGATAGTACCCACAGAGAGATCTGTGGGTACTTCCGGTTTAAGGCCCTCTCGATTAGTTCCGCTCTTGCTGCGTTCATAATCTCTCGACCTCCTTTTTCTCTACTTTGCCCATAGCTTCGGCACTGTCTGAATCAGGGACGATGCCATCGAGGGTCAGCTCAGTGTTGCTTATCTGGTCCAGTGCCAGTTCCTCTGCCTCCTCCGCGTTGTCTGCCTCAACCTCGATGTGTGCTATGTGTGTGTAATCTCTTGTTACCAGAACGGTGTACTTTTTCATTGACCTGTCCTCTCTGTACTGGTATAATACCAGTGGTGTGAGTCATTAGTCTCTGAAAGGGCAACCTGTGGTGGGTTGCCCTTTCTCGTTACACTACTTCCCTTTTTCCCAGGGAGCTGGCGTACCCCATTCTTCCAAAGGAACTATCTCTATCTCATGCCCATACTTCTTGGCCAATTTCTCTACCTGGGTCTTGCATACTAATCCACAATCCGGAATTTTAATCAGATGATGTTCCTTTGCAGCGAAGAGCTGCTTGCTGTTCTCTACACCTGCACCTTCCAGAGCACGTATAGTGCGCCAGGGCAGAGGCAGTTCTAAGATGGGAACAGGCCCTCCCGATCTCAGTCGGCTATTGACCATTCTCCTGTGTGACGCGCTGCTGTTGAATGCATGTTGCTTGCGGATGATGGCGTATATGCCCTGCCGCGATAGACCATGCTCTTCCATCAAGTCCCGCGCGCTTATTCCCCTGGCGTAATCTGCCAGGATACTGGCGTCTCGGTCTGCGTTCTGTGTCCCTCGCATTACTGTATCACCTCCGGTTCTGAGTTTGTGATGGCACACTGCATCACATGACTCAGTTTGTTGTCCATTTCTCTTGGTGTCCTGAATACCAGGTGCTCACCTTCCATCTCTAACTGGCCCAGCTCTTCTTCAAGCATTGCCAGGAGTTGTTTAGGGTGTAGGAAGATTCTCATGTTAATACACCTTCGCTCTGACTGTCTTCGTTGCCGTGAATGTTACGGCTGCGCTACCTTCCCAATAGATGCGCTTCCCGTTGCCATAATACTCGTCTACTACCAACATTGGATTGCTCATGTTAATCCTTTCGGTGATACCACCAGAAGTCAAAGTGTATCCCGTAACAGAATACCATGATACACCAGTAACCTCGATATGCCTGCCCAATATGATACCAGAATCGCTGACTCTCTGGCCTGCGATATATGGATGCCATAACCTTAGACAAGCCACTGTTAGAGCGTACCTTGCCGATCCCGATCTTCATCCTTACCCTCCTCGTATGGCGGAGTGAACGCAGAAGGCCAACCAGCCAGCCGCCTGCGCTCCGTCTCTGCCCTTATCTTGTCCTCTATCTTTCTGATTCGCTCCATGTCGCGCTCGTTTGTCCTGTAGCTACCCCTAGCCAGCAGAACATTCCACGTGCGATAGAGACGGTTGAGATAGTCAGACCTGGCTATCTTCTTTCGTGCCGCGAACCTGTCCGCGTAGTTCATATCGTCTATCCCTCCTTCTCTCCGATGTGCTTATATTGCCAGATAGCCTTATCACGGCTGCCATACATACCAAGAACAGACAGTCCAGTATTGCAAGCACTCCCAACACATGCTCATACCATGCCAATGAAATCACCTCCTTAGAATGGCACTTCCTCATCCAAGCGAGGCTCAGGGCCAAGTGCATTAGCTCCACATTCGTCACAATATTGAGGACTTTCAGCCATCCTGACCAAAGACCGGCGCAAACGCTCTGTACGCTTCTTCCAGGCAAGAACCATGTCGCGCTCCATCTGCCACAACCTCTGCATGTGAGCGATTTCAGCCTCGTGCTTCCTCTGGATCTCCAATATCCTCTTGTTGTAAAATTCATCTAGCCCCGTCCTAACCTCATCGCTAACACTATGCAACTTGTCGTGCAGAGCGGAACAACTGCCAAAAGGAAGCATGGTGAATTCATGCAACTTCTTCACTGACTCCACTTCATCGTGATTCGCATCTTTGATCTCTTCCCAGAAATCCTTCAATGTAGCAGCGTCAAGGATGATCCTGTTGACGTTACCCTCAACCAGGGAAGCCAGAAGTAGACTTTCCGCTATTGTCAGTCTGTTTTTCCTATTCTGGAACTCATCAGTTGTTGGATAGTCCCGCATTGCCTCGCTCAAGACTGCCGCCGCAGCCTCCCTGCGCTGTTCATCTGTCCCTGGCTTCTTGAAACAGTCAAGAGCCTCTGCGATTCTTTCTTCGGTGATCATCGTGTTCTCCTTTCAAGGTTGGGCATGTCTATCGCTACCTATACGGGTAGCCATTGCTATGCCATATTTTCTCACCTTCCGGGTTCCAGATACTGGCACACCATAGCTTGTATCCTGTGGTGCTAAGATATTTCTTGAAGTCTCGGAATGCCTCATGACACTCTTCTTCTGTGTCGTGGTACTCTTCTGTAGAATAACGGCTCACTAAAGTCCCGTTGTGAGCACCTAATACCAAGCGGTATTGCTTCTTCTCTTCGTCGGGCATATTCCTCGCTCCTCCTTTCAAGCATGAGGTTCTGGAAGAGGTTAGCGTAGCGTTCTCTTACAGGTTCACATGCTACCGTAGCGGCCACTGATCTGGCTGGTGTTTGACTACACTCCCGCTACGGAACTTATCTATTGGCATGATTCGTTCAACTCTAGGAAAACAAGCCAAACCAAATGTTAGTATTCATCCTCCAATTCTATGTACGCATTTTTGGGGTCTACCAGGTCACGAATGCAATCAGCCACTTCGTTGAGAGGCACAGGCACTAACTTGAATACACGCGCCGACTCTATGTTGTGATCGTATTCATAGATCATGGCCAACACTTGCTCTGCCGCTGACTTCACAGAATTGCATGTGCGAGGTACATCCCCTGGAATGTAGAATCCCAAACCATAGCTGTCATGGTTGAGGTTCACTACCACGAAATGCTCACCGGATTCATTCAACACGTTATCGGATGACTCTTTCTCTGGTATAACCCACTCCATCCGTCGATCCAGTTCTTCTCTGGTCATACTATTCATCCTCCTCGCTGAGTAATGCCTCTACTGTTAAATTCTCACACGCTACACCGCGCTGTGACTGACGCTTCGCCAGACAGTCAAAGCCCGTGTTGTGCATCTCTTTCGATGCCGAACAAAGCAGATCGCCACGCTCTGTTTCCTTGCTGTAATAGCTGGCCACCACTCCGCAAACGCGGCCCCTACACTTGATGGAGTACCACGTCTGACGCTTGTGTTTCATCATCTAAAATCACCTCCTAGACGATCTGCCACGAATCATCGTCGTATTCATAGCGCATCGCTCTACTACACGGGAAAGTATGTCTACCATCAGGCCATAGTACCGAGATACGTTGGCCTGAACATCCTGATAACTGACAGTCATGATATGAGCCTGTAGTTAAGCCCTCCCCGTCGCCTGTTCTGGATAGTACCTTATGCCCTGCATCAAAACCTGTTTCCATCCTAAATAACCTCCTCGCATGGTAATAAGGCAACGCCGCCTTTGGCTGGTTTGACGCAGGAGCGTCTGGTAGGATGCGGCGTTGCCGGTTCTCTGTTTTCCTGATACACCTAATTACACACTATGCTATGAGAGCCAGAGCCGCCTCAAGTTTAGCTTCCAGATCACGGATGGTATGCTTCATATCTACCAATTCCTTCGCTGTGTTCCTGTCAATCTTGACCGCAGGATCAGGATGTGCGATAGCATCAGGGATGCTAGACTTTCCAGGGCGCACATACTTAACACAGCCAAACTCCTCTTTCAGGATCTTCGTGACGTCCTTCACGCCGCCATTGCCCTTCTTTATCTCTGTGATCATGACAGATGCCTCAAGACGTGTCATGAGCCGCTTGAGAGTGAAATTCTCGTTGCTCCACGTCTGCAAACCAGTACTCTTCTTGAGGAAACTCGTCTGATTATACGTTGCCTCTTTCTCATGCCATTCATCCGACTCAAGGCCACGCTTGCGGCCCTCTGTCTTAGGCTTCGTGGTCTTCTTAGGCGGTGTGACCTTCGGTTTCTGCGCTTTTGGTTTAGACACAGGAGATGCCACAGAGTTTTTCGCCAGCATCCGACAATCCTTGCAGATGCCATCCTTCGTGTGGATAGCGTATACCTCTTCTTCGCAGACCGTACACGTTTTCATGGGAGCTGCCTTCTTGGGCTTTTTCGCAGGTGAAGTCGTCTTGATGGCTTTCTTCTCAGCCGCTACCTCTGCCTTGCGTTCCGCTTTGCGCTCTTTCTTCGGTTCTTCGCTGCTGAACAATGCTTCCAATGCGTTTCCCATTTTTCAAGTCTCCATTTTAGCGTATCACTTTCATTATACCTCATAACATGCTCTCAGTAACTTCTGTCCACGTTCCCGAAGGACTGGATCGTCACAGTCTCTCAGCCGGTCTATCACCTCGCTCCGTTTCCCACTGGGTAACATATTCACTCGATGCCAAATCTCCACCTCGGTCAGATCCGCAGACGACGCCTTGACTAATCTAATCGGTCGGATTGTCTTCATAATATGCCGCCTTGATGTGTTCCAGATACATAGCTGGATCAATAGCATACGGTGTGCGACAGTGTAAAGTTGTCATAGCCCAAATTTCAACACCTATCACCGTAAAGCCACACTCAAACTCGTTTGACTCATTCAGAAGTCTTGCGATCTGAATGTTTAACTTCCGTTTATCCACGTCCATACCTCATTTCGTTGCGCTCTTTCTGACGCTCTGCTATGTAACGCTTCCAACATCTTCGATGCCATCTGGGATCATAAACACCAATCGCCAAACGATGCCAAAACCATATCCAATGCTTACAGCCGCCGCATCTATTCATAATGTTATCACCTCGCGTTCTAATTCTGATATTTGGGAACGCCAAAACGTTCTATACATGCCATTATCATGAATTGTCATAGTTTTGTCTAGATCGTGAATGATATACCCGGTTATCAATTCGCCGGTTATAATCACGCGCAAGTGTACTTTTACGAAGTCCATTTTCTCTCCAATTCTCTGGATTCACAGGATTACTATACACATGTATAGCATTTAGACAAAATCCAGTCTACGTCTATAATTCCCTAAATGTCAACATTG
>Ga0255047_10001297_pt1 | contig 18445 bp, 12 predicted proteins | sample JV7_2_1_MG_FD_183640 | JGI IMG/M metagenome (GOLD analysis project Ga0255047, IMG submission 183640) | Seawater microbial communities from Jervis Inlet, British Columbia, Canada - JV7_2_1 | ecosystem: Environmental > Aquatic > Marine > Inlet | place: Canada: British Columbia | collected 2016-10-06 | reverse complement strand
GCACAATTAGTCCTAAGACCTTGCTTGAGTCTAAAAATAAGTTAGAGGCAGAGGTGAAGGATTTGTTTGAAAGTCTAGAGAGACAGATTAAAAATAGTAAGATTAAAAATGAAAATAAGTAGGGGGATTTTATGTCTTTTGATTTTTCTTTGATTGATGGTGATCTCGGATTGTCGCCAAGCGGTGAGGTTAAAACACTAACCGATACACCAAAGCTTAGGCAGGATGTACTAAAGATTGTACTTACGCCGTTAGGGTCCAATAGATTTCATCCGTGGTATGGGTGTTCCGTATCTGAGTCAATAATAGGTAATCTAATGCCTGATAATCTTATTGAGATGGAAGCTACTGCTACGATAACGCAGTCACTTGAGCGACTCAAGCAACTACAGCTTGCGCAAGCAACTAGCCAGAGCGTAAGTTTGGCCGAGCTTATAAGTAGTATAGGTCCAGTAAGAGTAAGTAGAAGTGTGCAAGATTTAAGACAGTTAAATATTATTGTAACTGTTCTAACAAAACGATTAACAAAGATAGAAGAAGTATTTATAATATCATCATAACGGAGATACGATATGGCCATATTCCGATCATTTAACGACATAGTTGTCTTGCTAATTGAGTCATTACAGCTGTCACAACCGGAGCTTGATACAAAGCCCGGCACGGTAGCGCGTGATGTATTTGTTGATGCACAGGCACAGCAGTTGGCAAATCAGTATTCAGAGTTGCGCAACATATCAAACCTTCAATCTTTTTTTTCCACCAGTGGAACTGATTTAAATAAACTGGCTTCTAATTTTGGCGTATCAAGAGTATTGGGTTCGAGTTCAACCGGTGTAGCTGTACTTACTACTAACAATCTGGACATAGATATATTTATAGCTCAGAACGAAATAGTTACTGCTAGGAATGGCATAACATACAGGGTTGTAAATAACGCCGTGATGAGGTCTGATAGTGCGAATGTTCATCGTGCTACTGCTACGAGATTGAGATCAGATTTAGACTTAGCTGGAATAACTGATGAGTTCGCTACAGAGATCAATGTTGAGGCTCAGACATCTGGTGTATCAGGAAATATAGGACGATTTTCATTAATCTCTCATAACTTTTCCGGTATATCCAGCGTCACCAATTTACAAACTTTTAGTGGTGGGACAGATGCCGAGAGTGACGATGCGTTTAGATCACGAATTTTAAGTGTGTTTGCTGGCAACAACACTGGTACAGAATTGGGATACACAACTGCAGTTGAAGTGGTTGCGGATGTTCAGGACTCAATTGTGGTTGTCCCAGGGGATCCGCTGTTGATACGTGATGGCACTCAGACAGGTACGGATTCTGATGGTAATCTGATTGTCTCAGAGCCAGGGACCGGAGGTAAAGTTGATATTTATATATTGGGGTCTCAGGTTGAAAGCCAAGTAGACTCGTTTATATATAATGATTTGGGTGGTAATGCAGATGCCACAGATCCGCTAAATGATTTCATACTTGGGCAGGGCGGAGCTGACACTACAATTAATGCATCGCAAAGACGAATTGCGCTCAGAGATAATTTGCCAATACAGCCTGTAGATAGTCTTATATCTGTTAGCGGAAGCTCATCGGGTGCAAACTTTGTTGAGAAGTTTACCGATAGTCAGGGGAGGATTAAGGGAAATTTTGAACTCTCGAAAGATACTGGTGATCTAGGAGGAAGCCCATTTGGTTTCGATAAGTTAAAATGGACGTCTAACCAGATAGAGCTTTCTGATGATGAGATAACAAAGGGCACATTTAATGGTGTCGACGCGCTAGGCTTCTCTGATATAAATAGAGTCAGGAATATATCTCAGGATTTCTTGGTAACCAACGAGAACTCTACAACTAGTACAACAAATCGTAGTTCAGTAACACTGAGGCACACGCCCGTTGTCAGCGTTAGTAGGATTATTAACGCTACAACTGGGGAAAGATATGTTGTGGAAAGTCAAAATCCAGATGGCACCGCCGGCGAGTTAAACACTACTGGTAGAATTACTATTAGTGGGAATACTTTGCCGGTTGGGACTGATACACTTCAGGTTGATTATATTTGGGAAAAGCCTTTCGACAATGTTTTTGATTTTGATAACTTAGAAATCACCAATCCTAATAGGCAAGCTCAAGATTCTACCGACTGGGGGTTTGGGAATCAGGTAACCAGAGAGCCTGCTACAGTGGCAGACGATGGATACGGCGCGCTTATAGTTACAGTAACCCATCCTATTTTCAAGGTTATCTCGGTTGATACTTTTGACTCCGACGTATCTACTGTGAGCAATGGGTCACTTACGGTAAACGAAACGGCAACTAGCATTATAGATATACGTCGGGTTAGTGATAATGCAGAGCTATTTAATACCGACTCTGCGTCAGGCACTTTATCTGGCACAAATGCTATAGTTCTGCCAACTGATACTCTGGCTGTAGATAATGATATAGTTAATGTTAGATTTAATGCAGCTGATATATTTTCCCCAGATGGATACGACCAAGGTACCACAGATGCAAATGTAATAACTTTGCCAGATGGTGTTACAGTTGCTGGGACATCCGTATTGATTACTTACGTTGCTAGTATCTCTACGTTGTTGCCTGAGCAAAATATAGATGATTTGTCCGCAGTGAAAGTTAATAATAATTTTACTGTATTAACTAACACAGTTGGCGATCAGCCTACGTCCAATCTATTTGATAGTGGCGGTGATATATCAACTAATTTGCGTCGAGCGGCATCACATATAAGAATTGATGTAGGCTCATCTGTATCGGAAGGAAGCATAACTGTTTCTGGCGTCACTAGAAAGAAGGTCATAGACGCCTTGGTTACAGTAACATCTGGAACAGGTTTTAAGGTAGACTTAATCTCTGCAGTAAGATCTAGTCTTGGTGTAACTACTTTACCATCGACAGTTCATGTAACAACTCTTACCAGCCTAGAGAGAGTAATTGTTAATAGCTCTGGCCTCATTACCTCTATAGATAATGTTTATGACATTGTCAACTACAGTTTAAATGATAATTCTTTTGACTTGGAGATCGCCCTTGAGAATACGTCTCTTACTAAAACAGAAGTAGGTGTTCCTCGGACTACAGATAATATTGCCGCTCAATTGAATACTGGTGATATAGTTAGAGTTACTTTTTATTACATAGATACAAATGACTCTGAACTGTTATTCTTTAGTAGAAATGGCCCTCAGATAAGCGACAAGCTATTCCAGGATATTTCGAAAATATCTCTGGGCGCTGGGTTTAAGTCTCCAACTGGTGTGGTTACCGGGAAGCTTACAGTTAGTAATTTCAACCAGCCAATTGGAAATACATCTTATGAGGTAGATTATGATTATGTTGCTCCAAAAGAGAATGAGAGAGTAACTGTTACATTTAATCATAACCCTGTAATTAATGCGGCTTCGACAGCAATAGAAAGTGTTAGGCCTATTACTGCTGACGTTTTAATAAAAGCTGCTACACCAAAGGATATTGATGTAGACATTAAAATAGTGTTGCTCCCGCTGTCTGTAGATCAGGAGCAAACTATAATTCAGGACTCCATAGATGTGGTTAACTCGTTCTTAAACGCTAATAGTTTGGGTACAATAATAGATGCATCTGATGTTGTTAATATATTATATACAGTTAGCGGAATAGATCGCGTTCGCATGATTAACTTTAGTACAGGAGCCAGTGGAAATGTTGTCAGCATAACAGCTGCTAAAAATGAACATCTTAGGGCTGGCACAATTACTATAGCGACAGAGGATCGATAAATGGCATTATCTGTTGTAAGAACAGTACTATTGACCGTAAACAGCATGCAAGTGCTGTTTAATGATGACGTTGATACTAATGTCGGCGTCGGCAATGTTAGTGTTATATCTGAAATTTCTAGTATCCCCGACCCAGACATAATTTCTGTGTCTACTGAAGGTGACCTGGTAACGATTACATATAGACCATTGTTCCCGGATGTCCAGTATAAGGTTACATTTTTTAGCACTACATCACAATCTTTCCAAACTATAAATGGAGAGGTGATAACTGAGGACGGCAATAGAAATTCGTTTTTTATTACAAGTCCTGGTGATGAAGATAATCCAATACGTGATGAAATGGTTGAGGACATAGGTACTCTGCTTAAAGCTGATGAACCATCTTTTGTTAGAGACATAGTTACATCGCATGCAAATCAGTTTCAGAGGATGTCTGATAACACGCAGACAGTTAGGTCTGCCAACTATGTATCGGTTTTGGTTGAGGATGAAGAGGTAACTAGAGACGACGGCCCCATAGATCGTCTGGAGAACGGCGGTACATATGAGATAGTTAGGGCTGGAGCAAACCCAACGAGTTCTGCTGTAGCCGCGACACTTGAGTTTAACTCCACTAGAAGTGCTACTTTTGCGGTAACTACGGATAGGATACTAAACTCTGTTGTAGAGACATTGCCATCTGATCCTGTTAGCCTGCAATCGGTAGATGTTGTTAATGAAAGAATAACAGATGATATTGCCCTCAATAATAACTTCGTCGGACTAACTATTAAGGCAGCTAATAGTCCAGTAATTCAAGTCGTTTCAGTGACGCTTGTTAGAGGAACTACATCTACCGAGTATGACATAAATAGATTTGGGTATACTTTAGTGGATAATCGATATGACACTACTGCTGGATCTATAAATGTAAATCTTGCTACCAATGAAATCGAATTATCGACTAGCTCTTTAACCGGCGATTCTACTGGGTTTTTGTTACCTCGTGCAGGGGATGAGATACGAATATCTTATGTTTACAAACGTTTAGGCCGGCAGGTAACTGCGTCTTCAGTTGCTTTAACTAGAATTAGACAAGCAACAAGAGAGACCGTACCTGCTATACTAAATACATTTAGCTTAGATAACGCGCCTATAGTTACATCAGCTGATGTAATAGCTACCAGTGGAGGGGTGTCATTTTTGAACACTAGCTCTGTTAGCGGCCAGCAAGCATTTACCACGATACATCCTGCATTTACTATAGAAATACCGTTTGATATAACTAGGCTTCCAGCAAGAGCCGGTGAGTACACTGTAAACTATACAACAGGCGAGGTTGTAGTGTTTGGTATTGACACTGAGAATGATGGGTCTGGGCCAAATCCACCAGTAGCAACTTATTCATATCGACAAGTCTTCGTTTCCGGCTTAGACTTTACATTTGACAGCGATATAGATGAGCTTGCTGCAAATTCATTTAGAGGTGTCTCAGGTATAGATGCTAAGATTTTATTTGACATAGAAGACGTATTTGCCGCCGGCGAAGACTTTAGAGTGTTATCCCATGTTGAGGCTTTGAACGAAAGAGTTAATAACGAGGTAATTGGGGACTTTACAGTTAGAACCAGTAATTTTCCAGTGACAGATGTGTTTCGCATACTCAACGAAACTACTGGTGAGCTATACACTACTACTCGATTCAATGATACATCTGTGACATTTTCTGGCAGGCGGGCCCCTCGACAAAGAGATATTACCAGAGAGCGAGCAATGTTTGCTAGAGTTCCGCAGGAAGTTCTGCTGATAGCTGACGAGTTAACTAGTTCCAGGTCACTTAGGGTTTTCAAAGTCAATCTGGCTAACAATGGCGTGGGCGATAGTCAAGGAAGATTTATTGGTGCAAACTTTGATACATCTGTATTGTTTTCTGAAGCTAGTCTATTTGTAAGAGAGTTCTTCTATGAGGATAAATTATTCACCAGCGTTACTACAAACATTGATCGTTTGCTAGTAGTTGGTGACTATATGGTAGATTACACCAATGGCATAGTTTATGTGGCGGTAAGTGCTACGCAAGGAACTTCGATAGGTGACATAAGTTATCAGCATCAGGAGATTGAGACTCGTAACGCTCATATACTTGGCGTTAACAATATATATCGCAGTAGTAGTGCTCTATTACCGAACGTTGTTACATTTGGAATAGGCACAATAACAGATACAACCGTTGTTCCTACAGGTCTTGAGCAAGTTGGTGAGAGATTTGTGAACGATAGTGTAGCTAGAGTGCTGGTGGTCGGGACACATCGAAGTGGCGAAAATGGAGTAGTGACAGCCAGTAGCACAACATTTGTAGCTAACAGTGGTAACTTTACGGCGGCAGACATAGGTAGGACTTTGAGGGTTGGATCATCCAGTCAGACGCCGGTCCAGGATGTTGAGATAACTGCAATTGTTAGTACCAAAGAGGTATTGGTTACTCCAGCTTTTGGTGCCACTGCTACTGGAAGAGTATGGGTCGTTATAGATCTCTCAGAGGGCGCGCCGAAAACACTTACTTTGAATCACGATATAGTTTCTGTACTAAATATTTATCCAGTAAATCAGCTTGGATCACTGCCTGCTGTCGATTTAGATGGGTACTTTGATATTGATGTTGACTCTGTAAGCGGGAATATTATAACGCTTGGGGCAACAAATGGTCTGTCTGTTGGGGACGCAGTAATAGTTAGTTATAATTTTGGAGATGTTTTCGTTGATTACCGGCATGTCCAGGATGAGATTGTGATTTCCTATGAGTATGGTGAGAATAGTTTGGACTGGAGCATAAGTGATGCGTTGAGCGCTGGATCTACGTATTTTGTTACATATAAGTACGGTGCACTTAGAGAGTCTTTGTTGGCAAACTTTGGATCACTGACTCAGATATCAGAGCTTACTACGTTCTCCCCCAATCTAAATAGAGAAACGTATAGAGATATTGTTGGTGGAACACTGCAGTCATTTATAGAGGGGCCAACGATTCCATCTATAGAGAGATTGGTTGAGGCATTTACTGGGGTTACACCAAACATAACAGAGTTTGCTTTGAGCAACTGGGTATTGGGGCGAGATGCATTGCACCTAAGGGATCTAGTGGCGTCGAGTGATGTTACTTTTGATCTTGGTAAGTTTGACAACGGTGCGCTGATGGATAGTGGAACTATAGCTGTGCCCGCTTTGGCGCATTTAAAACTAGACGAAGGAACTTTGGAGGCATGGGTTAGACCAACATGGAAAGGTCTATCCAATGACTCAACACTTACTTTCGACTTACAGGTAGATGGGTACGCCGACACATCTAAAATTTTCATAGGCTTCGCGGCTAACAATCCAACCGCTATACCGTTTAGTCTAAACATAAATGATACGACTTCTGTTTTGGCCGAGCCTAATAATATAGATACTGAGACCGGATATTTTATATGGTTTGATGAATTCACTGACGCTTGGCAAATACGATGGCGCGAGAATAGAAATGAGGTTCATGAGTTTTCTGGGACCATTGACAGTACTGGAGAATTCTATAACGTTGTTAAACCTGTAGGGACTGACGGCTATGATATAAATGAGATAACCGATGTTATTACAAGTACCATACAGCAGATTACACTTGTTGCCTTTGTTGATGGCTATGATGCAGCTGTAAACACAAGCACATTTGCTTTAGATGGATTATCATTTGCGTCTGGAGATTTTCACTACATATTTGATATGGCGTCAAGAACCGATGCAAATCGTATGTCTCTATTCAAAGATGGAACTGGTTTTCTAAACTTTCAGGTTTTTGATAATTCTAGAACTTTCAGTGATAACGCGGGCTTCTTTAATATGTCTACTAATATTAAGAGTTGGCTACCTAATGAATTACACCATGTAGCTATATCGTGGAGGTTTAACTCTATTGATGAGCGTGACGAAATGCATCTGTTTGTTGATGGGGCCGAGGCGCCTAATCTATTTAAGTATGGGGGTAATCCGAAGGCAAGTAGTAGTTTCGACTTTGGTGATGTTGGCGAGGAAACAATAATACTATCTGCATCACGACCTATAGTTGGGGGAGCTGATGGTGCGTCTACATCAGGGTCTATATTATTTAGATCAGTAGGAATAGATTTGGAGGCACGCGGCGTATTAGTCGGGGATACTTTAAACCTATTAGATGCAACTGGGGATGGTACATCTGCTCCTAACTCAGGGTTGGCGTATACTGTTACTGGTGTTGGTGGAAACACAGTGACATTAGATAGGGCTCTCACCCTAACACTGAGCAGCTTGAACTTTAGTATCAATCAAATAACGGCTACGATGACCACTGAGATAAATTTCCAGGATATTATTGTCGTTGCTATTGATGCAGATGGAACTGAAACAGAATTAAATGGGGTTGCCGCTACATCTCCAGATTATTCCATTAGGCGAGGTAGTGATAGCAGTCATGTTATTACGATAACCAATGGAGTTTCTAGGTCCGATGACGTGGTTCTAAAACCATTGGGGCTAATCTTTAAACGTTGTCGTGATCGCATATTCGTATATGGAAGTACAGACGAGATAAGGACTAAGGGCGCACCGCCAGTAAGTCTCGCTGATGTAAAGATAACACCAATAATATTAGATAGAACTCTTATTAGCACAGGTGGAGGGTTTGGGTTGATCGGAACAGTTATTGGTGCTCAGCTGGTTACCCTATTACAGTCATTCTTTGCCAGTCCGTGTCAGCCTAGCAATAATTCTGCTGGTAGAAAGTTGGCAATAACATTGACGGGCGACAACATAAACTATAGTATTCCGGGCAACCAAGTTATTATAGCAGGAGCAACAAACTCTGGAGCAGTGCAGGAGACTGTTCTATTTACTGAGAATGATACTATTGTTACTTCTGAATTTTGGACGGCTATATCATCAATAACTATATCGGTTATTCCAATTGACGCCACTCAACCAGTTGGAGTAATAGAAATAAAAGAGAATAATTCTATTACAGTTTCTGAAAATAATGGCGACTTTGCGGAGGTTGTAGACTATGCAAATGGTATATTTACATTGCAGACCTTTGGTACAGGTGGCCAAGATTATTTACTTAACCCGTGCTTATACGAGTTGGATTATCCATCGTTCCTACGGATTACTCTGAGTGACATTGCTGACACTTTCTCTGTCGGTAGTGATTCCTCTGGAACAAGTAAGTTTGATGGAGTTATAGATGAGCTTAGGATACTAGATACGATGTCTGCGGACACCAGAATAGGGGAAAGCTTGGCGTCAGGAGCGAGATCAATAACAACAGACTTTAATGACTCTACCGCGTCGGTTACAAATAATAACACTTTGTTACTAGCTCATCTTGATAACGACGTAGTTGATTCGTCTAAGTTTATAGATAGATTTGATTCTGGGTTTAGAGTTGCTCCCAGTGTCAACTCTGACTTTGGCACTTCTGCTGTATTCGATAACAGTAGACCATTCACAGTTAACAACGCTGGGTCTGTATTTAATCCAGATGAGGGGACTATAGAGTTCTGGGTAAGCCCACTAGACGATTCTAAAGGTGATCCTAATCTACATTATTACGTTGATATGTCGTCTGTTATAATTGAGGATAAAGAATCGGTAACGAGTATTAGTGTCATCACAAACAACAGAATTAGAGAAGTAGAGAGCGTAAGATTAGCTTCTGATACGTTTAATGTAGGTACGAACTACTTTACCGGTGGATCTGTATCTAATTTAGATAACAAGACTATATCGCTTGGAACGCCTCTGCCAGGGCAGAATGTGCAGGTTAAAATTACTTATGTGCCGCTAAGCAGTCAGGGTGATCGCGTTAGTATATTTAGAGACAAAGTGGGCTTTATAAACTTCTTTGTAAGGGCCTCCGGAATAGATCACATGATTACTGTACCGATGACTTGGGATAGGCACACATGGCATAGAATAATGGTTATGTGGAGCACAAATAGTACTAATAATCAGGATAGATTGAGGTTGTTTGTTGATGGTAGTGAGCGCGGAACTATTAAATACGGGACAGGCTTACTATATGGAACTGGAATTATTTATGGTCAGGCTGAGATAAGAGCCGGGGTTAATAGATTCCTAGTGGATAATATAGACTTAACCGACACTTTCTCTAGAATATTTGTTGGTACGGATGTGTTGAGTGTTAATAGCGCCCGAGCCCGTATAGATAACTTAAGGTTCTCTAATATACAGAGATTACAATCCATTAGGCTTACTACCAATGATACAATTGATATCAACTGGAATAGCAATACAGACGCTGCGATCCCGGTGGTAGAAGACTTAGACACCACTGCTATCTATAATTTTGATACGATAGGCGTAGAGGTAGAGTTTTTGGCAACAGTAATAAATGCTGAGAGAGGAATATTCAGATTTGAAGTTGAGGTCATAGACTCATTTGATAGAGTTATAGGAAATTCACAGTTAGAGAATTTATTGATAGAATTAATTAATACGATTAAGCCCGCTCACACAGAGGCGATTATTCGGTTCGTAGAGTAGTGATGGATTTGCGTTAGCAGATGTAAATACCTATATGCGGAAAAACATTTTTGTCAAGCGAAATTTGAGGAGATAAATCATGACAAGACCTATTTTACCAAGGGTTAACTTTTTCGACGGCCAGGAAGTTACCGAAACAGACTTGGACGTTGAACAAGAGGCGTGGAATGAAACGGTTGCCAATGCGGTAGACCTTGTCGCTGGTAGTGGCATTGAGAAAGAATTCTCCACACAAGCTGTTCTATTTGACAGTAGCAGTGTACCTGCGTCTGTTCAAACTCTAATAACCACTCAGAACTTTGACGGCGAACCTATATTCCCAGCGGATTCTTTTAGTCAAGTAATATTCACACAGCCATCTAATACATCCGAGGGTAGTCAGCTTGAAGTTGAGATTAGTGGTTCTACTCTAGATGGAACACCCAGTTTAAAAGTATATATATTTGGGCTTATATTCGGCGGAGCATTTGTTCAAGAGGTACTAAAGTTCGAGGTAAATGAATCTCAAATCACACGAAATTATTTCACGCAGATAGTCTCATTTATGACACAAGATTTTCGGGGTAATCAGAATACAACTATTACTGGTGTTGCTAGTTTAAATTCTGGTGGCCGACTCAGAATTCTAGAGTCTCTACCAATGACTTTGGAAAGAGATGTCATTATGGCAGAGCAAGCGTCTGAGCCTAATATGGACTACGTTAATTTTAAGCCGGCGACCTTATCTAAAACACTAGATATACTACTAGATGAGATAGCGGATACAGAGAGCCTAAATGAGGACGATCTTAAAATAAATGTCACGGCTACAAGAACTAGAGAGCTTCCACCTAATGATAGTACAGGTTTAATCATAGGGCAAAAATTTCAGGCCACAACAAACAACTTGCAAAAAGTATCTATGCTATTGTCAGTGAGCGAAAATACACTAGCTTTACCTGGCGAGGAGTTTGACTGGTCCGGAGATATCGTTGTAGGAATCAGAAAGCTGCAGACAACTACCACATGTCCAACAGATACTGTACCAGGAACCGATATTGAATTTGACCAGAGCCAGCTCCACTAGCCGAAGTATCATTTGATCAAGGTGAATTAGCCGACTTAGGTATAACCTTGAATGCATCGACACAGATAGTGGACTTTATATTTACACAGTCGTTATTGGCGAACCCTAGCTTAGAGCCAACAGTAGTAGTAGATGACTATTACATAGTTACAGTTAGACGAACTGGTAATGTGAGCACTGGTACACTGGTTCTACAGGAAGCAGCTAACACTGATGCAGAACCTACGGTTACAGATAATATGTTTATGTCTGTCTTTTCCCAAAATAAGTGGACAGATGTTCCAGAAAGTGATATGTGGTTTCAAATATATAGTAATTCTGTAAGGATAACAGATGGAACCGCGTTTGACAATGGACACCAGATTACTTCGCCAAAGACTAAAAAGAATTCTAGCGGGGTAGAAGTGCCATTTATAAACGGATCACACAGCTTAATTGATGTGGCGCAGACTTCAGAGAACTATGTTATAGTGCAGAAGATAGATGAGTTTTCAGTTTCAATTCCTCATCCATCTACGGGCAACCAAGTGTTCTCTAGGGTTGAAGACTCTCCGAGTGTAGCTGTAATTTCAGAAAGTACTTTGACTACACTGATTAGTGCAGGAAATGAAACAATAATTACAGGTGCTGCGCGTGACTCAAATCCAGTGAACAACCCATCAATCAGTGGGGCTACAGATTTCCCTGGACTAGTTAGAGCAAATACATTTACAGTTATACAACCGGCATCAGATATCACGCTAAATAACTTAGTAGGGTCCATTCTGATTCCAAATGTAAATGAACCAGATTTAAAATATAGAATTATCAAAACTGAGATTTTTGACGACGCATATGGTGATATAGATGCAGACGGAATTATTGATCTTAATGATGTAGCTAGAGCGCAAGCACTTGATGGGTATTCTAAAAATCTTCAGTCAGGAACATTGGCTTCGGCGACACAGCGTAATGCGATAGTTAATGGCACGGTTACCATGGAAGAGATCATCCGCTCTGACGTAACCAATAATGGGATCATCAATATATTTGACCCTCAGTCAATTCAGCAGAACATAGCTCTAGGCACGTCGTTTACAGCAGGAAGCACTTTTAAAAGAGCAGTGCTGACAGTAGAGAACTTGGTGAATCCGCTTACAACGACTGCGAATATGATCACTGCAGACGTTACATTTAATGCTGTTCCGTTTACAACCATAGCATTTCAAATAGACTTTGTTGCACTGTGGGAGCCACATAATCTAGTTATAACTGATCTTAGAAGATTCGTTCCTAAGGCATTTACACAACTGGTAACGACAGATATTACTGGAACTACAAAGAATGGCGGAGAGAATGTATCATTTATACCAGGCGACATACTGCTTGGCGGCCAGATATTAGATACAGATGGTGACACGTTTTCTATAGATCTAGAAGTAGGCACAATCATAATAGATTTACCAGAGGGATCAACGCAAGGAGAGGTTGATATATTTAACAACTTCATCAGAAATCAAATGAGATTTTCAGATAACACACTGGTAGCTGGAACCGCGCTAACAAATAACCAGGTTAGAGTGTCAGCAGGAATCAAGTCGTTTGTCAAAGATACTGATGGATATGATTTCCAATCTGTAGATGGCTATGCTGCCATAGAGGAAACCATTTCTGTCCTATACACTCAAGCATCTGGTATTTTGAGAATAAGGGCAGCTAACGTTAGAAATGTTGCAACCAGGTCCGAATTGCGCACAAAGATTGCGCTTACAGTTTATTTGAAAAAGGCGGGATTTCAGAATACAGAGCAGCAAGTTTCTGCCTCTAGGTTGCAAGAATTGCTGACCGCGGTATAGTTTTTAAGCAAAACGGTGTATAATCGTATTAAGGATCTTAAATGAAAACTGGAATCATCTACAAGGCTACTGGCCCAACAGGAAAAGTGTATGTGGGTAAGACTACCTCTAGTATTGACAAGAGGAAGACGCAGCACTGCTCTAACGCCTATAATAGAAACCACTCGGCATATAATACTAAGTTTTATAGAGCCATTAGAAAATATGGGAATAAATGCTTTGTGTGGGAGTTTATTATAAGTGCTCCCGAGTCATCTCTAAATGAAAAAGAAAATAAATTCATATTATTGTATAATAGTTATAAGAGCGGGTATAACTCAACGCTTGGTGGAGAGGGTTGTACGGGACTAGTACACTCGGATCAGACAAAAAAGAAGATAGGAAGATTGAGTAAAATTAGAAATTCTGGGGCCGGCAACCCAAGATTTAACAAGACGGTTTCGAAGGCCACTAGAAAGAAAATATCAGTGGCGAATAGAGGAAGAAAGCAAAGCGCAGAGGCAAAAAGGAAAAAATCTAAATCACTAAGTGGCAGGCGGAAGACACGCAGCAGCAGAGATGCTATAGCGTCGTCAACTGGCCGGCCATTTTTGGTTTTCAGGAATGATAAATTTATAGGACGGTGGGTTAACCAAAGAGGGTGTGCAGAAGATTTAGATGCCAATCGCACTGGAATACGCATGTGTCTTAATAAAAAACGAAAAACGCACAAGGGATTTGTGTTTATATATGAGGCAGAAATAAAATGAATTTAGATGTAAGAACATATACCTGGCTCCAGGGAGGCTTAAGTTGGTCTTATGTAATGACTCGATTGGGACAAGCATTTGATGAGCTTGGGCACAATATGTATTTTTCTTCGACTAACGGCCTGAAAGATAGTGATCCATACTTAACTGAGGAAAGAATGGTTAAGTCGGCATTAGAGCTTCAAAAATTTGGACCAGGAAAAAAAGCTATTGATATAGACATCACTTATACTGTGCCGCAGAACTTTCCTCAAAGATTTCTTAAAAACTCTAAATATAAATGTGCAATATATAATTATGAAGTTACATATTGGCATAATCAGTGGAGAAAATTTTACCACTTGGTCGATTATTATTTCCCAAGTTCTAATTTTTCCGCTGAGGTTTTTTGCATTAATGGGGTCCCACCCGAAAAAGTATTTATGATTCCTCACGGAATAGATACAAAGATGTTCAGCCCCGATATACCAAAGCTAAAATTAAATACGAATAAAAAGTTTAAGTTCGTATCTGTTGTAGCGCCGCACTATAGAAAAAATATAGATATATTATTGGAGACATTTTGTGAGGCATTTACGTCCAAGGACGACGTGTGCCTGGTATTGAAAACAAAAATATATAAGCATAGCGATGGCGCTCATCACCAGCAGAACAATCCAAAGGGCCGCAAGGCATTTGAGATAGTCATCGGAGATATATTTAAGAAGCTATACAAAAAATATGGCAAAGATATTCCAGAGATAATATTGCTAAATGGACATGTCGAGAATGTATCTAGTATATACAATGCATGTGACTGTCACATAACCACTACGGGAGCTGAGGGTTTTGGAATGCCGTTGCTGGAGTCTATGGCATGTGGTCTGTTGAGCATAGCCCCTAACTACAGCGGACACTTGGATTTTATGAACGATGAGAACTCTTTGCTAATAGATGCCAAAATGCGAAAGGCAAAGATGCTTGAACAGTACTGGACATTTAATCCAGATAGTAAGATAAGTACGCCTAACAGAAAGCATACCATAGAAATGATGCGAAAGGCAGTAAGCGAGTACGATGAGCTGATGAGCAAGTTTAGACCGAATATGGAAAAAATAGTAAAAGAGTTTAGCTGGACTAACGCGGCACAAAAAATTATAGATGTAACTGAAGGAAGGATACCACACTATGAGCCAGGAACATACAAATTACCCAGATGAGCTTCTGGATTGGGACTATAATTTGCCGCTTGGGGTATCGCGAGAGATGGCTATGCCGCATGTTATGTCAGCCATATACAAGCAAGATCTGCTATTACGACAGTCGCTAGAGGAGTATAGAGTCTGGGAATCAGCAGAGTGGCCAACAACTAGCTATTTTGTGTGTATGTTTCTTAATCAGTATTGGAGCAAGTAATGGAAAATGGAATTATATACAAGGCTACAAGTCCTTCTGGGAAAGTATACATAGGGCAAACTATCTATACTTTAAAATATAGACGTCGCGCACACATAGGAAATTCTAATAATAAAAAACATAGGTTATATAACTCTAAATTTTATAGAGCAATTAGAAAGTATAAAGATTTAATAGATTGGGAAATAATACAAAGGGCGCCTAGAGATAAACTAAATATAATAGAGCGCAAGGAAGTGGCAAAATATAACTCCTATAGGCTTGGGTATAATTCAGATTTAGGAGGAAATGTAAGATCAAAAGATCAGCTTAAAAAACAAGCGCGTCGCGGAGAGAGGCACCATTTCGCAAAGATAAGCAGAAAGATAGTTGGCGAAATGCGCAGTGTTTATAGTAGAGGAGAACATACATATGCAGATATAGCCGAGATCTTTGGACATGTTATTTCTTCACAAGCTGTAGGAAAGATTGTTAGAAATGAGCGATGGGAAACATCCGACAATGTGGTTAAAAAGAATGAGTATTCTGGTGTAGGTGAGAGGAACTCACATGCTAAGCTAAATAGGGAGGATGTTATTTGTATAAGAAATAAGTATTCCTTGGGAAACTATACTCATAGAGAATTAGCTGAGGAGTATGGGGTTAAAGAGCCAGCTATATATAAGATAATAAATAAACTTACTTGGAAAAATATATGAATACCTCAATTGTAATACCAGCTTTGATCAGCAAGCAGCCTATTTTCGCCATGACAAAAAAGCTACTGGACGATATTTTTTATAAAACTAGAGGTATCGCTGGCGCAGAAGTTATATTAGTTGATGACGGATCTAATGTTAAATATATTGACTTTTTGCAAAAGTTTAATAAAGATCTTATTATTGTTAGAAATCCTAAAAATGTAGGTTTTGCCATGTCCGTTAATGCTGGGATCAGAAAGTCATCGGGCGACAAAATATTGATACTTAATAATGATGTTATAATTAAAGACGGAGGGTGGCTAAACAATATGATCAGAGGGATGGATACATTGGGATACGACATTGCTGCTCCAAAACAATCCATTTTGGATGAAACCTATGAATATATTCCAGATGCCAAGAGAAAAAATTATGTAGAGGAAAAGTGCTTTTCTTATTTAGTAGGATGGTGCCTATTGGTTAAACGAAAAGTTTTTAAAGAGGCTGGCATGTTTCCTACAAATTTTGGTATAGGGTTTTGGGAAGATACGGCTTGGTCATACGTAATTCGAAATAACTTTTCGCATTTTAAATCAGGTGTCATATCAGGTATAAATAATGAGCAGTTACAGCATTTAGAGCATCAAACATTTAAGGCAGAGAACATAAGTGTAAATCAACAATATAGCAAAAATAGAGAAATATTTTTGCAGTATATTAAGGGAAGAGTTCAATTAGACTTACCTCTTTTATAATAAGAAAGGAAAAATAATGTTACCGAAATTTAGAATAGACAGAGTATGGGGTAGCGAAGACATAGACGTATTTTTTGAGGATAATATAACCCCGGCACTATATGACCGAGTCAAGTCAGAGTTAAGAGGCAAGATAAGAAAATTATCAAGAGATGAAAGAACCATATATCATTTAGAACGAGTGGTGAACGGGGTCTTTTCAACAATAGCCGTAAAGGGAAACCTGGGCAAAAGAAAGGATGGCTGGACGCTTATTGAGGTAATAAAGGATGGCAATTGATATTATAACTACCACGTATCGTAATGCAGAAAAGCTTAAGGTTTGCTTAGAGTCTGTGGTTGAGAAAACAAAATTCGTAGATTACAAGTGGTACGTTTGGGCCAATGATCCCACCGACGAGATCAAAAAAGTTATTCATGATGCTATGTTTATAGATGACATTATGTTTAATGACCACATAGAGCCGATATATAACGATACCAATGATGGATCATTTTCGTCTAACAATAACGAGGCCGCTGCCGAAGGTGACTCTGAGTACATATTGTTTATGAATGACGATATAGAGCCTGTAAACGAATCATGGTTGGTTAATATGCAGACTATCTTGGACACAGACCCCAAGGTCGGAGCTGTCGGAGCTATGCTTATGTATCCCAACAAGCTAGTACAGCATATAGGCGTTATGTTTGATGAAAGAACTAACGGATTGCCATACCATATTTTTTACAAAAAGCCTGTGACAGAGTTTGCCGCGCACGATAGATATTACCAATCAGTAACAGCAGCGTGCATGTTGGTAAGGAGAGAGGACTTCGAAAAAGTTGGACAACTCGACACCAGATATAATTATGGATATGAAGATGTTGATTTATGTCTGAAGCTCAAGCATCAATTGGGCCTAAGCTCTGTGTATTGCTCCGGGGCACAACTAATACATCACGAGGGCATCAGTGGATCATTTAAAAACCACCCCCACCTTAAGGACAACATGAAGATATTTAGAGAGCTGTGGAAAGATAAGATTTACAACGACCACCAGTTCTATCTTTCGGATTCAAACTTCATGGCATATAAGAGAAAGCAACCCAAAATAGAAGAGGAATAATATAATGTCGGCTCCCACAGTTATAGGTGGCAATGGCTATAGATGGCGCGGACGTGCCATAAGAACCATAAGAAAGAATAATTCTACATGCGTAACCATGCCGAGGAAAGATTCTGTTATTATGATTCCATGCGCTTTACGAGCTGGAACCCAATACAAAGTAACTATATCTGCCTCTAAGAATAGTGGCAACGGCGCGCTACTGGTTAATTTCTTCGGAGGTAAGAACTACGACGGAGATCACATATCGCTATTTGTAACCGGAGCTGAAATGCGCGATTACACAATAGCAGTTACGGTTCCGAAATTTCCCTCAAACCTACCAATGTATCTGCGCGTTTGGAAGCCAAACGACTCAACGGGCAACGTATTTGTTAGGACCATTCAATATAAGATTATTGGAAAGGCGGCTAATATACCAAGAGAGCCCAAGCTGCCAACTATACCAAATACCAAGCATAAGATAAAGCATGCAGCTAGGATTAAAAATAAGAAACTCAGGCGAGC
>Ga0255047_10001296_pt1 | contig 18450 bp, 13 predicted proteins | sample JV7_2_1_MG_FD_183640 | JGI IMG/M metagenome (GOLD analysis project Ga0255047, IMG submission 183640) | Seawater microbial communities from Jervis Inlet, British Columbia, Canada - JV7_2_1 | ecosystem: Environmental > Aquatic > Marine > Inlet | place: Canada: British Columbia | collected 2016-10-06 | reverse complement strand
ATCAATCTGACGCTTTACAAATTACCGGAAGTCCTTGAAGGCGGCCTCGACCAGGTCATACAACCACTCGTGAGCGAATATCAGGCGGATCAGCTCGCTGCGATTAGCGACTAATAAGGAATACCTCGAGAGCAAGGGGCTGGCTTACCCGGACTGGCTGTAAGACAAGATCGGTCGTGTCAACCATGAAGTACTGGGGTCAGGCGCGGCCATTCGACTGAATAACCCGGGTTTGCGGACATCACCAGATAAGGAAGTGGTATGGATAAGGCGTTAGTGACGGCAGGGATTTTGATTGTTCCCACCATCGTCCTGGTCCTCGGGTTCAGGCTGCACGGCCGGAAAGTGGAGTTGGCGCCACTTCTCTGGGCCGGATTTGCCTTTCTTGTCTATTTTTTGTTGCTGAGAAGCCGAGGCGTGATACCAAACCCGGCGTTCATGGATGAGCTCACTTTCAACTGGTTCGGGAAGACCCTGTCCGTTGCGGGCACGATCGCGATGCTCTATTTCCTGCCCCGAGTCGGTTTTCGGGCTGCCGGCCTGACCTGGAAGCAAAATAAGGGATCGCTCGGTCCCGTCATACAGACCGGGGGTCTTGTCCTCCTGTTCACGACTGGCGGGGCCTTTGTAGCCGCGTCCAGCCCCGATACGTCTGCCGAGCACCTTTTGTGGCAGGCGACCATGCCAGGCCTTGACGAAGAGTTGTTTATGCGCGGACTTGTGCTGCTTTTGTTCCACCAGGCATTCGGAAAGGGCCTGAATGTTATGGGTGCAGACACTGGCTGGGGGTTTTGGCTCGCCGTAGCCATTTTTGGCCTTATCCACGGGGTTACCGTGCAAGGCGGCGAACTTGCAGTAAATTTATTGGCGATTCTAGGTACCGGGTTTATGGGGTTTGTCCTGACCTGGATGCGAGAACGCACAGGTAGCCTCGTAATTCCGATAGTGTTCCACAATATTTCAAATGTAGCGCAAGCGTTCGTTTGATATTGACGTTGACCCGACTCCCGAAAAACGGTGGGTTCCAGACACTCGTCAAAGGCGAGGTCGGGTCTCAGGTATGACAGTTACATTTGCCGACGTAGATGATTCAGGACGTCGGAGCGTGTAATCAGTCCCAGAAAGTCGTCGCCATCGACCACGGCCGCATAAGGCTGCACGTGCAGCATCGCAACCAGATTATTGAGGTCTGAATTTTTTTCGAGCTGAATGTAGGCAGTTTGCATTGCGTCCTTGACCGGCGAATTCATCAATTCCGGCTTGCCGAACACGAACTGCATGATTGCATCTTCGGTCAACACGCCCACCAGTTTGCCGCTTTCCATGACCGGTAACTGAGAGATTCCAGCGTTGCGCAAACGATTGTGCGCCGTGGTCAGGACGTCGCTCGGGCCAACGGTAATCGTCGCCCGCTCGCCGTGCGGCCGCCCGATCAGGTCGCGCAGGTCTCCGCATTTCTCGCGCTTGATAAAACCCTGGTCTTCCAGCCAGAAGTCGTTGTACAACTTCGACAGATACTTGTTGCCCGTGTCGCAAGCAAGAGTGACGACGCGCTTCGCTTCGGTCTGCTCACGACAATACTTGAGTGCTGCGGATAACAGCGTGCCGGTTGACGAGCCCGCCAACAATCCCTCTTTCTTCAAGAGCTCCCGTGCCATCTTGAATGATTCACCGTCGCTGATGCTGTATGCCTTCGTGACCCTTTCAAAGTCGGCGATGGTCGGAATGTAATCTTCGCCGATGCCCTCGACCAACCATTCGTGGCTTTTCTCGCCCAGCTCTCCTTTGTTTATGTAGTCGGTCAGTATCGAACCCACCGGATCTGCCAGTATCAGTTCGACCTGCGGCGCGTGCTCATCCAGGTATTTGCTGATTCCGCTGACCGTGCCGCTCGTACCCACACCAAGCACTATTGCATCAACATCACCGTCCATCTGTTCCATTATTTCCGGCGCGGTGGTCTTTTCGTGGGCAAGTGGGTTATCGGGATTACCGAACTGGTTGATAAAATATGCCCCGTGCTCCTCCGCGACAGACTGACCGAGATCCTGGTAGTACTCGGGATGACCTTTCGTCACGTCCGAACGCGTCAGAATCACCTCTGCACCCATCGCACGAAGATTGAAGATTTTCTCCTGACTCATTTTGTCCGGCAGAACGATGATCATGCGATAACCTTTTTGCGCGGCGACCAGCGCCAGGCCGAGCCCCGTATTGCCCGCTGTCGCCTCGACAATCGTGTCGCCCGGCTTGATATCACCGCGTTTCTCGGCTTCTTCTATCATTGAAATACCGATGCGATCCTTGAGGGAACCCGCGGGGTTCAAGAGTTCGAGCTTCAGGAATAAGCGGCAGGGGCCGGTGTCTAGGTGCGTTACCTCGAGCATAGGCGTCTGCCCGACCATATCGAGAATATTGGAGAAGACTTTCATGGCAATTGTAGGTCTGTGTAGTTTTGGCCGTCATACTACGCCAATTCGAAGCCTTTCTGCCAGATGAGCCAGTCCTCAACAACAATCGAAAGCGCCCTGTCCGAGGCCGCCCGCAAAATTGCCCAAATCGGCGAAAATCCGAGGCTGGAAGCCGAAGCGTTGCTCGCCTGGGTCCTGGGCACGCCACGAAGTTATTTGTTCGCGCACCCCGGGGAGGAATTGCCGGATCAGCCCGTATCGGACTTCTCCGATGCGGTCAGCCGCCGCGAAAGAGGTGAGCCGATTGCCTACATAACCGGCAGCAAGGAATTCTGGTCACTGCAACTGAATGTCAGCAAGGACACACTCGTGCCACGCCCGGAAACGGAAACACTGGTCGAACTGGCGATTCGGCAGATTCCGGAAGATCGTCCTTACCGGGTTCTGGATCTCGGAACAGGCAGTGGAGCGATTGCTATCGCGATAGCCAGCGAACGACCGAAAGTTACGATCGACGCGGTCGACTCAAGCGGCGCGGCGCTGAAAGTCGCAAAAGAAAATGCCAAGCTCCACAATCTGCAGAACATCCGCTTTGTGCGGGGCAACTGGACTGAACCTGTCGGCGAACAAACCTTCGACCTGGTCGTTTCAAACCCACCCTATGTGTGTGACGGGGACCCTGCGCTCGACACGCTTCGATACGAACCACAAGCTGCACTCGCTGCCGGCCCTGACGGAATGGATGCGATCCGGCAGATCGTCGGCGACTGCAAGAACCTGATAACGGCAGACGGAGCCCTGATGCTCGAGCACGGTGCGGATCAACAGGACGCAGTGCAGGTCGTTCTGCAGGAAAATGGCTGGAGGAACATCGCATGCTTTAAGGACCTTGCGGGACACCCGCGCGTTACAACGGCTAGAATGAGCGTACCACCACTGAAGGATCAATCATGATTACTATCGTCACTAGTCAAGGCGACATCGTTGTCGAACTATTCGATGAAAGCGCGCCACTATCGTCCGAGAATTTCAAACAGTATGTCACCGATGGTTTTTACGCCGAGACCGTATTTCACCGCGTGATTCCGAATTTTATGATTCAGGGTGGCGGCATGACTGCGGACATGAACCGAAAAGAGACGCGGGCGTCCATCAAGAATGAGGCGGCGAATGGCGAGAAAAACCTGCGCGGTACACTGGCGATGGCCCGAACCGGCGAAGTCGACAGCGCAACCAGCCAGTTTTTTGTCAATCTTCAGGACAACGCGTTTCTCGACCATAGCGATCGCGATTTTGGTTACGCGGTATTTGCCCGTGTCACAGACGGTATGGATATCGTCGATACAATCGCCGATGTAGCTACCGGTACCGTGGCGGGACACCAGGACGTGCCGCTGGAGCCCGTCACTATTGTCGAAGTCCGACAGGAGTAGGCTTGAGCAAAGAGTCGCAGCCTGGGCGTGCCGCCCGGCACATTGCCCTGCCACAAATCGGCGAAGACGGTCAGGAGCGTATCGCGTCCTCGACAGCTTTGATTATCGGCCTCGGCGGGATCGGCTGTGCGACGGTAAGCTATCTCGCGAGCAGCGGCGTCGGCCACCTTATTCTTTGCGACTTCGACACGGTTGATGCGACAAATCTCGGGCGCCAGGTGTTATATGGCCATGCCGATATCGGCGAACTGAAAGTGACTCGGGTCGTCGCACGATTGGCCGCAATGAACCCGGATATTCACCTGACCGGTATTACCGACAGACTGCGTGACGACGCTCTCACCGAAGCAGTGCAACAAGCCGACATCGTACTCGACGGCTGCGACAACTTTTCGACCCGATTTCAGGTCAATGACGCCTGCGTCGAAAACAGTCGATGCCTGATCTCCGGAGCTGCCATTCGATTCGAAGGCCAGATCGCGGTATTCGGGCCCAAGTATTCCAGTTCACCCTGTTACCGATGCCTGTATCAGGAAGCGGATGAATCGCTAGACAACTGCGCGGGCAACGGAGTACTTGCACCGGTGCCCGGCGTCATCGGCACGATGATGGCCGTCGAGGCATTGAAGCGACTTGCCGGTGTCGAAGAAACCGAAGCCGGTAAACTCAATCTTTACGACGCATTGCCCGGAGCGTGGCGACAGATTACGGTCAAGAAACGTTCAAGTTGTCCCGTCTGCAATTAAGCTGCAACTGGAGAATCCATGTCGGATTTCGAATACCTGAGTGTCTTGATCGCGATCTATTGGGGATTGTCACTCTTTCTTTTCAATCTCTCGTGGCAGTTTTCAGTCACATCATGAGTATCAATCGCGTCAATAAGAAAGGTCGAATTCCGCTCCTCGAGATCTAGGTCAAATCATTAACGGCGCGATGCGCTTCCTCGATCGCCGATTCAGTCATTGCGTTTGATGCGGCATCTGTTGCGGCAATGGTAATGTTGCCAAATCGCCTGGCGCCTTTTTGCCAATGGCGTTCGTCCGCTGGCCAAATACTTGGAGTAAAGGCTACCCGATCCGATTCCGGATCGTATCCATAGGCATAACCATGCGGCCATCGATTGACTGTGATGCCGGCGATGTCTCGTACCGGATCAAATCCACCATCGCCGAGAATCCTGCCGAGCTGATCCCGAATTTCGCGCTCGAATGTCTCGAACGGCGTTGCCAGCAGGTCACGCTGACCTACAGCGAATTGGTGGCGGGCGCTTAATCCCGGCTGTCCCGGCACCCTGGTCAAGTGCAGGACAATCGGCTCCTCAGGCGACTTCGGAAAACGGTATTCGCCGAGACTGACCGGGAAATCGAGTGATACGCCGTGATGGTATCCGCCGGGGCAATCTGCGCGCCGCAGACCCAGATTCACAAAACTGGTCCAGTTGCGAATCAGGACGTTCGTATAAACGAGTGGCGCGCGTAGTGCGCTTGAGAGTATGGAGAGTTGATCTTGCGGCATCTCCGGGCACAGATGCGGAATCATCGCGTGGTAACACGCCATGACAACCTTATCTGCCGTTACATTGCGGGCTTCTCCGCCTCTCAGATAAGTGACCTGCAGCGGATTTTTCAGCTTGTCGCCGACGTGCCGGACGCGCACCGCGGTACTGTTGAGGCGGATGCGTACGGCCGAGTCTGGATCGTCCAGCCGCCCGTAATCAAAACGTGCAGTAACGATATCCTCCATGTTGTCGCCCGGCGCAACAGCCGGAATCATATTGCGCACCAGTAATCGGGCGACCGTGGCGTTGCCGTCCGGAAAATGGAAGATGTTGGGCTCCTGATCTTCGTCCCTGTACGACGGTAAGCCCAGATCCATGCCTGCAAAACCTGGATAGTCGCTGCTCCATGCTGTTGTTGCCGGCATCGCGTCGATACCGATCGCCCAGAGCCCCCGCCAGGATCGCAGAACGTTCAGAGCCGCATCGCCCATGCCCACATGTTTTCTTAGATAAGTTTCGTAGGTGGTGTGTTGTAGGTAGCTAAGACGTTCCTCGGGAGATAACTCGGACAGGTACTCACGATCATCGGCGTAAAAGCGCGCAAGGTCGGCCCTGCCCTCTTCTGACAATGGAATGTGTTTCAGAACATCAGGGTCACTCAAGGCGCCAACCGCCAGGTAGTCAGTGCCGAACGTTTCCTTGTCGAAGAATGTGCCTCTCTTCAGACCCAGCGAGCGATACAGATCGTGATCGTATGCCGTGTAGAAACGCTGTGTATCGATACCGAGTTCCCGAATCAGTCTTTTCGCTATGTCGGGATAACCCCCCGGAGATTCCAGCAACATCGTGCCGCCATAGCCGATAATTAGTCGGTCATCGATGACGAACTCATTGCGTTTGGCATGCCCGCCAAAATCATCGTGATTATCGAGTATCAGAATCCTGGATTTGTCTCCCATGGCCTGCCGGTAAAAGTAAGCGGCGGAAAGGCCGCTGATTCCTCCCCCGACTACGATCAGGTCATATTCTTCCCCGGTGTTTTCGGCATCCCAGGTTTTCTTATCAAGAGCATTGTGCGCCGCGTCGAAAGATCCCGGATGCGAGCCACGCATCCCGGTTAGCTCAGGCGGGTAGTAACCCGACAGGTCCTGTGCACCGATGTCCTGTGCGCAGGACCCTGCGGGCAATAGTGACGCACCAACCGCAACACTGACACCGCTCAGAAAGTCGCGGCGTGTAATATCCGCGTTCATGCCCAGTTGTCGATCCGTTTTGTTCATTATCCCGTCTCGGGCTCCGTCATACAGCCAGGTTTCAGATTGACCCATATAAGGTCAATCGGTTCGTCGCCAGTATTACCCGACTCGTGCATTGCACTAAATTCCGTTGGGTCGTCGCTCCAGCCGACCTCTCCAGTGGGAGAGATACTTGTTTCTGCGACATCACCATATTTGACCGTCCATTCACCCCCTTTGATATGAATGTAGAGTTGATCCGGTGGATGCCGGTGAATGCCTTCCCATTGTCCGGGCCCGATAATGAATCGCTGAACGACCAGTTTGTCATTTTCCAACAATACTTCGCCTGGAATATTCGGATAGTACATATGGCATGGATTGGGCGGACCATCGCCATGTTGATCGGCGCTGGCGCTGAGGCCAACAAGAAACAGAAGAAAAATTTGAATTCGATACACAACTCTCTCCCAATAATCGTTTGACGGTATCCTCAAGGGGACAGGTCCGCGTCTGCATAACCAATCGTCAACATTGCTTCGCGTACTTTGTCGAGTACAAGCGGATCTTCTATCGTTGCGGGAACGCGGTACTCTTCGCAGTCAGCAATCTTGCGCATCGTGCCTCGTAAAATCTTCCCGGATCGTGTCTTGGGCAACCCGTCGATAACAACGGCTTTCTTGAACACAGCAACCGGTCCAATTCGCTGCCTAACCATGTTGATCACTTCCGCGACGACGTCATCCGGGCCTTTTGCCGCGCCGGCTTTCAATACCATCAATCCGACCGGCAGTTGTCCTTTAAGGCTGTCGGCAACGCCTACGACGGCACACTCCGCAACATCCGGGTGCGCTGCGAGCACTTCTTCGATGGCACCGGTCGATAACCTGTGGCCTGCGACGTTAATGATGTCGTCTGTCCGGGACATCACATAGATGTAACCATCGTCGTCGATGTAGCCGGCATCTCCTGTTTCGTAGAAACCGGGAAACCTGTCCAGATAGGTTTCCTTGTAACGATCGTTCGCCTGCCACAAGCCCGGCAGGGTTCCCGGCGGCAAGGGAAGCTTGCACGCGATCGCGCCGACCTGCCCGGATGAAACACCTGCCCCGTTCGCATCGAGCACCTGTACGTCCCAGCCGGGTGCTGCACGGGACACAGATCCCGCTTTGACTGGCAACGATTCGATGCCGAGGCAGTTTGATGCAATTGCCCATCCGGTTTCGGTCTGCCACCAGTGATCGATCACCGGCACGTCGAGTTTCTGCTCGGCCCAATTCAGGGTATCCGGATCGCATCGCTCGCCGGCGAGAAACAATGTACGAAAACGAGACAAATCATAATTGGCAATCAACAATCCGTCCGGATCCTGTTGCTTGATCGCACGAAACGCAGTCGGCGCGGTAAACATGCAGGCGACACCGTGTTCGGAAACGACGCGCCAGAAAGCACCTGCGTCCGGGGTGCCAACCGGCTTGCCTTCAAAGAGTACGGTCGTGTTGCCGTGGAGAAGCGGCGCATACATGATGTAGGAGTGGCCGACAATCCAGCCTATGTCGGACGCGGCCCAATAGACCTCGCCCGGCTCGACGCCGTAGATGTTTTTCATTGTCCAGTGAAGCGCGACGGCGTGGCCGCCGTTGTCTCGCACAATCCCCTTCGGCTCGCCGGTTGTACCCGAGGTATACAGGATGTACAGGGGATCAGTCGCGTCGACGACGACGCAATCATGAGGACTTGCTGCGGCAATGGCGTCGTGCCAGTCGATGTCCCGGCCGGTGATCAGAACTGCTCGCTCCTGGGGCCGCTGGAGGATGACGCAGAGGGCCGGAGTATGCGATGCCAATTCGATCGCCCGATCGAGCAACGGTTTATAGGAAACCACCCGATTGGGTTCGATGCCGCAGGATGCTGAAACGATTGCCTTCGGTTTCGCATCATCGATGCGTGTCGCGAGTTCGTTGGCGGCAAAGCCGCCAAAAACAACAGAATGAACGGCACCAATTCGTGCGCACGCCATCACTGCTACGATTGCTTCGGGAACCATCGGCATATAGATGATGACCCGGTCACCCTTTGTTATGCCATTTGCAGCCAGCACGCCTGCGAATAACGCAGTCTCGTCTCGCAGTTGACGATAAGTGAGGGTGCGACCGCTGCCGGATAACGGGCTGTCATATATAAGTGCAGCCTGATCAGCGCGGCCGCCGTCGACATGCCGGTCCAATGCGTTATGGCAGGTATTGAGCCGGCCGCCGGAAAACCAGCGATACAACGGCGCTTTGCTGTCGTCCAGAACGCAGGTCCACTTTGTTTCCCAGTCGATACCGGCTGCCGCTTCCGCCCAAAATTCCTGCGGATGATCAAGCGATTTTCGATGAGCAAACTCGTATTTGCTCATGATCCGTCAAACCGTTCACTCATAGCGACCGCCATCAAATGTACCCGTCGTATTCCCATTGTAGGCGTCGCGCCGGAAATAAGCGTACCCGGTTCAGAATGTGAAGCGTGCTCGCGGCAACAGGACGCCTTCTTCAGGCGGCGTTAGCTTTTTCGGGATCGTAACCAAGGTTGGGTGCGAGCCAGCGCTCAGCTTCGGTAATGCTTATTCCTTTTCGTTTTGCGAACGACTCGACCTGGTCACGAGCGATCTTGCCGACAGAGAAATACCTGGAGTCCGGGTGTGAGAAATAGAACCCGCTGACAGCAGCAGTCGGGAACATGGCATAACTGTCTGTGAGTTTCAGCCCGATACTATTTTCTGCATCGAGTAACTGCCAGAGCCGGCCTTTCTCCGTGTGGTCGGGACATGCCGGATACCCGGGTGCGGGCCTTATGCCGCGATAGTCTTCGCCGATGAGCTGGTCGTTCGACAGTCTTTCATCGAGGTGGTAGCCCCAGTGTTCCTTGCGAACCTGCTCGTGCATGTACTCGGCCAGTGCTTCTGCAAGCCGGTCGGCCAGTGCCTTTAGCAGGATGCTGCTGTAATCATCCTTGTCCGCCTCGAAACGCTGCACGTGTTCGTCAATACCAAGACCTGCCGTGACGGCGAAACCGCCAAGGAAATCCTGGATGCCGCTGTCAACAGGTGCAACATAGTCAGCAAGGCAGTTCTGGGCATGGCCATCGGGCTTGCCCTTCTGCTGGCGAAGATGACAAAGGCGCAGCAACTGGTTTTTTCGAGCGTCGTCACTGAATACCAGGATGTCGTCATGATCGATCGTATTTGCCGGATACAAGCCGATGACTGCCCTCGCCTCCAGCCATTGTTCCCTGATTATTTTGTCGAGCATGACGGAAGCATCGCTGAACAATGAGCGTGCGGCTTCGCCGACCGTTGCATCACTCAGGATTTGCGGGTACTTGCCGTGAAACTCCCAGGCGTTGAAGAACGGCATCCAGTCGATGTAGCCCCTGAGCGTTTCGAGAGCGATGTCGTCGAAAACTTTTGTTCCGGTGAAGGCAGGTTTCGGTGGCGCGTAGTTTTTCCAGTCAATGCCATGCTTCTTTTCGCGCGCTCGTGCGAGCGTCAATTGCGGAACCTGTCGGGTTTTGCCCGCATGACGCTCTCGTCGTCGAGCGTTGTCGAGCCTGGTCTTTTCCACAAGCTCTTTGCGCGAATCCTGCTGGATCAATGCCTGAGCAACGCCGACCGATCGCGACGCGTCCTTGACATAGATAACGGGGCCTTCGTAGTTCGGTTCGATTTTGACGGCTGTGTGCGCGGGAGACGTTGTTGCACCTCCGATCAGTAAAGGCAGTTCAAAGTCGAGTCGCTGCATCTCTTTGGCCACGAAGACCATTTCATCGAGGGATGGGGTAATGAGCCCGGACAGGCCGACGAATGCTGCGCCTTCGCGTTTCGCCGTTTCGAGAATCTTCTGGCAAGGCACCATGACGCCGAGATCGATGACCTCGAAGTTATTACATTGCAAAACGACACCAACGATGTTCTTGCCGATGTCATGTACGTCGCCTTTGACGGTAGCCATGACGATTTTGCCGTTGGACTGGATGGCGCCACCTTTCTCCTCTTCTATGAAGGGAATGAGATGGCCAACCGCTTTCTTCATTACGCGTGCCGACTTGACGACCTGCGGCAGAAACATCTTGCCGTCGCCGAACAAGTCGCCGACGACGTTCATGCCGGCCATCAATGGGCCCTCGATGACATCAAGTGGGCGCGCGGCGTCGAGCCTCGCTTCTTCGGTATCATCGATTACGAATTCGTCGATGCCATTGACGAGTGCGTGTTCGAGGCGTTTGTTGACCGGCAGCTCGCGCCAGCTCATGTCCTTGGCGTCCTTTTTCGATCCCGATTTCTGTCCCTTGTACCGGTCAGCGACATCGAGCAGTCGCTCGGTCGCATCGTCCCTGCGGTTCAGAACGACGTCTTCGACCGCATCACGCAGGTCGTCTGGCAGATCTTCATAGATCGCCAATTGGCCGGCATTGACTATCCCCATATCAAGACCGTTTTTGATCGCGTGATACAGGAAAACGGAGTGAATGGCCTCGCGAACTACGTTGTTGCCCCGGAAAGAGAACGAGACGTTGCTGACGCCGCCGCTCACCAGAGAGTCCGGCAAGCACTCTTTAATCAGGCTCGTCGCCTCGATGAAATCCAGGCCGTAGCGGTTATGTTCCTCGATACCAGTCGCTATGGCAAAAATATTCGGGTCGAAAATGACGTCAGAGGGATTGAAACCTACGATTTCGGTCAAGATCTTGTAGCAGCGTTGGCAAATAGCCACCTTGCGCTCGACGTTGTCCGCCTGGCCCTGTTCGTCGAAGGCCATGACGATGACGGCCGCGCCATATTCACGGACCAGCTTCGCCTGCGCGATGAATGCTTCTTCGCCTTCTTTCAGGCTGATCGAGTTGACGACGGCTTTGCCCTGCACACATTTGAGGCCCGCTTCGATGACAGACCACTTGGACGAGTCAATCATCACCGGTACCCGGGCAACGTCGGGTTCGGACGCGATGAGGTTGAGGAAAGTAGTCATCGCCTTCTCGGAATCCAGCATGCCTTCGTCCATGTTGACATCGACAATCTGCGCGCCGTTTTCAACCTGCTGGCGCGCAACCTGGACTGCGGCGCTGTAATCGTCTGCCTCGATAAGACGCCTGAAAATCGCGGAGCCGGTTACGTTACACCGCTCACCGACGTTAACGAACAGGTCGTCGGGTCCGATCGTCACCGGTTCGAGGCCAGACAGGTGGCATCGCACGGGAAGCGTCGGAATCTTGCGTGTGGCTTTGCCCTGTATCACCTCATGCAGAGCTGAAATATGTTCCGGCCTGGTGCCGCAGCAACCACCGACCATATTGACAATGCCGCTCTCCACGAATTCGCCGATGATCCCGGCCATGTGTTCCGGCGTTTCGTCGTATTCGCCAAACTCATTCGGTAAACCGGCATTGGGATGTGCGCTCACGCCTGTATCCGCGACGCGGGACAGCTCGGCAACGTACTGGCGCAGGTCGGCGGCGCCGAGCGCACAGTTGAGGCCGACCATGAACGGCTCGACGTGCCGCACCGATTGCCAGAAGGCCTCGGTGGTCTGACCCGAAAGCGTACGACCTGAAGCGTCAGTGATCGTGCCGGAGATCATGACCGGCAGTTTCAGCCCGGCCAGGTCGAAACTTTGGAGTATTGCGAAGATCGCAGCCTTGGCATTCAGGGTATCGAAGATCGTTTCAACCATGAGGAAATCGACGCCGCCTTCGATAAGGGCAATCGCCGCTTCCCGATAAGTCGTGACCAGTTCGTCGAAGCTGGTATTTCGATAACCCGGATCGTTGACGTCCGGGGATATCGAGGCGGTCCGGTTCGACGGTCCGAGGACGCCCGCAACGAATTTCGCCTGGCCACTTTTCGCGGCATAACCATCCGCACATTCCCTGGCGATCCTTGCGGCGGCGAGATTGAGTTCGCCGACGAGCGACTCCATCCCATAGTCACTCATCGAAGGTGCATTTGAATTAAAGGTGTTTGTTTCGATGATGTCCGATCCGGCGTCGAGAAATTGCCGGTGTACTTCCTGGATGACGTGTGGGCGCGTAATCGACAACAGGTCAATGTTGCCTTTCAGGTCTGTTTTCCAGTCTCTGAAACGTTCGCCCCGAAAGTCCTCTTCTCCAAGACCGTATCCCTGGATCGTCGTGCCCATTGCGCCATCGAGGAGCAGAATTCGCTCGGCCAGCGCCTCGTGCAATGCCTCGATTCTTTTTCGCCTGTCCATGACGATATCTCAGGCCGCCGCCTGTTGCGGACGGACGCCGAGCGCATGACAAATGGCGAATGTCAGTTCGGAGCGGTTCAGCGTGTAGAAATGAAATTCCTCGATGCCTTGTTCCCTGAGGAGCTTTACCTGTTCTATTGCAACACTGGCTGCGATGAGCTGGCGGGTCTCGGCATCGTCCTCCAGACCGTCGAAGCGGTGCTCCAACCATTCGGGCACGCTGGCGCCGCATTGCTCGGCGAATCGTGTCAACTGCGGAAACCGCGTGATCGGCAGAATACCGGGAACAATGGTCGCGCCGATGCCCGCGGCCGTGCACAGGTCCCTGAAGCGCAGGTATGCACTGATGTCGAAAAAGAACTGCGTTATCGCGCGTGACGCACCCGAATCGAGCTTGCGTTTGAGATTGTCGAGATCGAACAATGGGTTCGGCGCTTCGGGATGAACCTCGGGATAGGCGGCCACAGAAATGTCGAAGTCGGCGACTTTCCTGAGGCCTTCTACGAGATCAGATGCAAAGGCATATCCATCCGGATGCGGCTGGTATTTTTCAACTCCTCCGGGCAGGTCGCCGCGAAGCGCAACCAGGTGACGAATGCCCATATCCCAGTAGCGCCGTGCGATGTCGTCGATCTCACCCGCGCTTGCCCCAATGCAGGTCAGGTGCGGCGCCGCGGTCAGGTCTGTTTCCGCAAGAATTCGTGCCACCGCGGCATGCGTTCGTTCACGGGTGGAGCCGTCTGCCCCGTAGGTTACGGATACGAATCTCGGCTTTAACACCGACAAGCGTTCTATGGAATTCCACAGCGTCTTTTCCATCCCCGGGGTGTTGGGTGGAAAAAATTCGAATGAAACCTGGGTGTTTAGCTCGTCCATAATCGTCCGACTCAGGCTGCGGCACTCTGATGGTCGGGAGCAGTTGCGACCGACAAAAGCCATTGTGGATCGATTTTCGGCGCGAGCCTCGCGGGTGCCAGACGCAGTCGGGCGGAATTACTCCACGCGGCCAGCTGCTTCTGCAACTCGACTGGCGACCACTCACCGACAGCCAGTAACACGATGAGTCTTCCCCGCGGCTTCAGAACGCGCCCTGCCTCTGTGAGTACCCGAACGGGCTGCTTCGCATCGGCAATAACATCATCGAGAATGATCGTGTCGAATTCAGCATCGCCGAAAGGTAGTCGGTACATATCACCGCTTCGCAGGCTGCAATTCGGCAAACCGGCCAGCATCAGCTCGGCGCGCGCCAACCTGGTCGCGTCAGAATCGATATCGACCCCAACGGCACGATTGGCCCGGGTGGCCAGAAGCTTCAGGATCTGGCCTCTACCGCAGCCGATATCGAGCAGGTCACCGACCTGCGTGGTAACTGTCAGTTCTACCAGGGCCTTGAAAAGCACCCGGTCTCCCTTCCTCTCGGGAGCGTCGTTCGAATCCGAAAGCCCGGCGGATTCACCGCGTAATTGTTGCAGCCTGAACAGATCCTTCTCAAAGACCGGATCTTCCACCGGAATCAGCTCGAGCAGACCGCGCCTTACAGGTCCATCGCTGCCGAGTGCCGCGACGAGATAGAAGACCCATTTGCCATCTCGAAATCTTCGCAGGATGCCGGAATCGCAGAGCTGCTTCAGGTGCTGGGAGATACGCGGCTGGCTGAGGCCGATCACCTCGGTAAGCTCGGAAACACTGCATTCGCCCTGCCGGCACAAGGCGACAAGTCGCATGCGGACCGGGTCCGCCAGCGCCCTGAACTGAACTGCAAGCTGTTCCGACGAATTTGTCATAAATATATAAAGATATCTTTATGTAACTGACCGCGTAGTGTAACACGATGACGGTTTAATGGACAAATCAGTGGATTCGGTCAGTGCCTTCGACGGCGTGATCCTGGAACAGGCGTGACACGTCGACCGCGTCAAAGGAACGTGTTCGGCCGCAGTATTCGCAGGTCACATCGACCCGGCCATTTTCCTCGCAGGCGGCCGCGGTCTCCTCGGCGCCGAGCATCCTCAACACATCCTCTGCGCGCTTTCTCGAGCAACGGCATCTGAAAGTGGCGGCCCTCGGCCGAAAAACCCGCACATCGTCTTCTGCGAACAAATGCGCGAGAAGATCGATGCCGACGCCGGCGGTGAAATCGCCCGGGCGAAGCGTTGCAGCAAGCATGCCCAGCCGACGCCAGTCGTCTTCGAGCGGGCTGGCTTTCTCGGGCATCTGTTGCAGGAGAATGCCGCCGCAGCTCGAAGATTCGCTGACCAGTTGAATATGACTCGGAATCTGGGCGGATCTTTCGTAGTAGTTTTCGAGGCTGTTGGCCAATGATTCGCCTGTCACCTCGACAATGCCCTGATAGGGCCGTTCCATCGTGCCGGCGTCGACGGTGATGGCGCACCTGGCCCGCGACACGAGCTCCTCGAATGAAGCGTGACTTTCAAGGTCCGGAGCACTGGCCATGCCGCGTAGCTCCAAATCACTGGTGCATTGCATGACCAGCATCGCCAGCGGCCCGTCGCCGCTTAGCTGCATCGTAATCGTACCGTCGAATTTGAGGCTATGGGCAATCAGGCCGGTGGCCGCCGCAGAGTGGCCTAGGGTTTCCAGTACCTTCGTTTGATAGGTGTGGCCGAGTTGCATGCGTTGCCAGGACTTTTGCAACTGAATGAGTGCGCCGCGAACCGGCAGCGACTCGAAGACGAATGGAACGACAGCGTCGTTATGCGTCTGCATCCAGACTCCTATTTCAGACGACTCTTTAACACCTCATTGACCTGGCCCGGGTTTGCCTTACCGGCGGTCTGCTTCATTACCTGGCCAACGAAGAACCCTAGTAGTTTGTCTTTACCTGCCCGGTATTGTTCAACCTGTGCGGGGTTCGCGGCAATGACGGCGTCCACAATTTTCTCTATCTCCGAGGTGTCAGTGATCTGCTTGAGGCCTTTCGTTTCGATAATCTCATCGGCACTGCCCTCACCTGCCCACATGGCGTCGAACACGTCTTTCGCGATCTTGCCGGAGATCGTGCCGTCCTCGATGCGGCTCAAAAGGCCCGCAAGGCCAGCCGGGCCGATTTTGGTGTCGGTAATGTCCGTACCGTCACGATTTAACGCTGCAGAAAGCTCACCGATTACCCAATTGGCTGTGGTCCGGGCTTTGCCTGCGAACTCCGTTGCCACGGCCTCGAAGTATTCTGCAAGCGGGCGGCTCAGTGTAAGAATTTCCGCATCGTCGGGCTTCAATTCATATTGTTTGATGAAGCGCGCTTGTTTCGCGTCGGGCAATTCCGGCAGGGTCTTTTCAATCTCCGCAACAAATGCATCGTCAATCTCGACCGGCAGCAGGTCCGGGTCCGGGAAGTAGCGGTAGTCGTTCGCTTCTTCCTTTGTACGCATCGCCCGGGTTTCGTTGCGATCGGAGTCGTAAAGCCGCGTCTCCTGTATGACCTTGCCGCCGTCCTCCAGGACATCGATCTGACGTTCGATCTCGAAATTGATCGCACGCTCGACAAATCGAAACGAGTTCAGATTCTTGAGTTCGGTTCGCGTGCCGAGTTCCTGTTGTCCTTTCGGCCTCACCGATACGTTGGCATCGCAACGGAAGGATCCTTCCTGCATGTTGCCATCGGAAATGTCCAGGTACCGGACGATCGAGTGGATCTTGCGCATGTACGAGATCGCTTCCCTTGCCGAGCGCAGGTCTGGCTCGGAGACAATCTCTATCAATGGTGTACCGGCTCGATTGAGATCGATGCCCGTCGATCGATCGAATCCTTCATGAACAGACTTGCCCGCATCCTCTTCGAGGTGCGCGCGGGTGATGCCGATGCGTTTATCGTTGCCCTCATCGTCCTTAATCATAAGCTCGCCACCGACAACGATTGGCAGTTCGTACTGGCTGATCTGGTAACCCTTCGGCAGATCGGGATAGAAATAGTTCTTACGTGCGAAAACACAGCGCCGGGATATCGTGCCATTGACCGCGAGGCCGAATTTGCACGCCCTGCGCACTGCTTCCGTATTCAATACCGGCAAAACGCCTGGATAGCCGAGATCGACAAGGCAGGCCTGGGTGTTCGGATCAGCCCCATACGCGTTCGCCGCGCCGGAAAACATCTTGCTGTTCGTTGCCAGCCGGTTATGAATCTCGAGCCCGATCACTACTTCCCAGGCCTTCCTCATGAATACGCCTCCGGACATTGGCGATGCCAGTCCGACACCATTTGATACTGGTGTGCGCAGGCAAGGATAGTCTCTTCCGCAAAATGTGGCCCCACGAGTTGCAGGCCGACCGGCAGGTCATTGACGAAACCACAGGGTACGGATATGCCGGGAAGACCGGCGAGATTGGCACCGATCGTGTAGATGTCGTTGAGATACATGGTAATCGGGTCATCTGTCTTGTCGCCCAGCCTGAACGCGGGTGTCGGCGTCGTTGGTCCGGCGATGACATCGACTTTCTCGAACGCGTTTTTGAAATCCTGGCTGATTAGCTGCCGGACTTTCTGTGCTTTCAAATAGTACGCGTCGTAGTAACCGGCAGAGAGAACATAGGTGCCGGTCATGATGCGGCGTTTCACTTCCGCACCAAAGCCCTCGCCACGACTTCGACAATAGAGGTCGAACAGGTCCTTTGCGTTATCGGCACGATGGCCGAAGCGCACGCCGTCAAATCGTGACAGATTGGATGAACATTCTGCCGGTGCAACGACGTAATAAGTTGGAACCGACAGGTCCAGGTTGGGGAGGTCAACATCGATCAGCTCCGCACCCTGTTGTTCGAGTGCGCTCAGTGCGTCTTTGACCCGCGCGGCGCATTGCTCATCGAGCCCCTCGTCGAAGTGCTGTCGCACGATGCCGATCTTGCGTCCCTTCATTGGAGCAGTCAGGCCGCCTACATAGTCGGCGACCGGATGATCGACCGAAGTCGAGTCACGCTCATCAAATCCGGCCATGACGGCCAGCAACATTGCCGCATCTTCGGTGGTTCTCGTGATAACACCCGCCTGATCGAGGCTTGACGCGAAAGCAATCATGCCGTAGCGGGAAACCCGGCCGTAGGTCGGTTTGAGACCAACCGTGCCGGTAAGTGATGCGGGCTGCCTGATGGACCCGCCGGTATCGGTACCGGTTGCCGCCGGGGTCAGGCGGGCGGCGACCGCCGCTGCGGACCCGCCGGATGATCCTCCCGGCGCGCATCTGCTGTCCCAGGGATTCCGGACCGGACCGAAATAGCTGGTCTCGTTCGACGAGCCCATCGCGAACTCATCCATATTGGTTTTGCCCAGCATGACGGCCCCGGCGGATGACAATCGTTCCACGACAGTCGCGTCATAGGGCGCTACAAAGTCTTCCAGAATGCGGGAACCACAGGTGGTCAATACGCCTTTTGTGCAGAAGATATCTTTGTACACGATTGGAAGACCACACAATGCGCCCGCATTGCCTTTCGATCTTGCGTTGTCGCATGCGTCGGCATCGGCCAACGCCCGGTCCGCCGTTATACTTATAAATGCGTTCAGCGATTGATGCTTTTCGACACGCGATAACAAGAGCTCAGTGAGCTCGCGTGATGAAAAATCTCCTGACGACAGCCCTTTCGCAAGCTCCGCCAGAGACAACAGATGTATCG
>Ga0255047_10001295_pt1 | contig 18452 bp, 19 predicted proteins | sample JV7_2_1_MG_FD_183640 | JGI IMG/M metagenome (GOLD analysis project Ga0255047, IMG submission 183640) | Seawater microbial communities from Jervis Inlet, British Columbia, Canada - JV7_2_1 | ecosystem: Environmental > Aquatic > Marine > Inlet | place: Canada: British Columbia | collected 2016-10-06 | reverse complement strand
ATGTTCCTGTTGGCCAGAAGCATCGTGGTCTCGTCCGCGGTGTTGATGCCCGGGATGTTGAATCCCCCCTCGGGCGTGAAGATACCGGAGACACCGTGCGTGCGGATCTGCTTGGCGAGGGCCATCATAGCCTTCTGGCCGGTGTTCACCTCAGCCAGCTTCTCCTGCATCTCGCGGAACACCGTCTCGTCGGTGCGGGCGAGGGCCCCCTCCGCGAGCTTGTAGCTTGCGCCACCCACGATGATCGTGTTGCGCTGCCCGTCGACCGTGGCTCGGGTCTCGTAGATCTCCTCGAACTCCTGCCCGAAGTCGTAGGCCTGCTTCGCGATCTTGTAGCCGGCTCCGTCCCTCCCGCCTTCGTATAGCGCGGGGTTGGGCTCGGGCACCATGGCCGCTACTAGGTCAGCATCGGCGTTCATGATGAAGCCCCCGTTGCGGATCTTCTTTCCCGCCGCGATGTCTGACAGCCCCTCTGCGAGACTCGTCGTCTTGTGGGAGGGTTCGCCCGTACCCGCTGTCGGGTCCGTGATGAACGCGAGGCCGTAGCCCCCAGCCTTCGCCACGCGTCGCGGTACGTCTGCGCCGCCCTGTGCTCTCGGCTTGGTGATGACGCGAGCCATCTCCGCCTCCGTGATCTCTCCGCCCGCGAAGGCCTTCAGGCCGAGACCCTTGAGGCCTCTCGCCGGACTCGCCGCGACCCGCGCGACCCGCTGCTTCCCGGTCTCCGCTGCCTGTGCTGCTGTCGCCTGCTGCGCTGCATCAAAGTCTCGGGCGTACCGAAGGTCCGCCTCGTCCTGAGTCTCCGAGCGCGACTGTCCCTCAGCCTCGATCTCTCTGGGCTCCGCGACTCCACTCCGAGGTGCTCCTCGATCCACGAAACCCTCCGGCAGCTCCGCGCTTGGGGTGCCGGGGGTAGGGGGGGTAGCGGTAGGGGCGGGGCGGCCTCTACGGGCCCCTACAGAGCCTGCACGGCCGGGTGCGCTAGGAAGCGCAGTCTCAGCGGAAGTTTGCGTTGCGCTTGTAGTCGCGGCGCCAGAGGGCCCCAAGGGGGTGCCGACCTTGAGCTGACTCTGCATCTGCTCGATGTTTCGGAGCTGCATCTTCAGCTTCGAGGCGTTGACGGCCTTGTCCACTTCGACGTGGATGTTCTGACGCGCGGCCTGGATCGCATCCAGGAGCTTGATGTTGTAGTGGTCCTCCATGACCTCCGTCGCGGCATAGTGCGCTTCGTTGATCGCGTGCTGCTTCGCCGCGGCGATGCGGCCCTGGATCGCCGCGTAGGCCACCGCGCGGGTCTCGTTCAGGGAGGCCAGCTCATCCTGGAAGAGGCGGGCCTCGTCCTGGGTCAGGCCCCGTTGGATCTTGAGGGCGTCGAACTTCCCCTTGATGTTCTGCTCCTGGGCAGCGATGTCGCGCTCGATCGCGGCGTCCATCATCTTCAAGGCTGAGTTTGGGTTCCCGGCTCCGGCCGCCATCTGACCCGTGAGCAGGGAGAAGGCAGCCGCCACGCGCCCGCCTCGTCCGACGGACTCGTGCCAGTTGTAGGGGTTCACCTGCAGGGCTCGCGCTTGGTCGACTTGCTTGTACAGGCCGTCCATGCGGTCCCGCGCGACGTTGAAGTGCTCCTGGTGAAGCCGCCGGCCCTCCAGAGCGTCCGCTTGTGCGATGTTCGCGTAGTCTGAGAGTAGGACCTCGGAAAAGCCCATGGCCTCGCCTTCGGCTACTGCCGCGCGATGCTCCGCCTCGAAGATGTCCTGTTCCGCCTGTTGCTTGATCGCCTGCTCCGCCTCCGGGCGGGGCACTCCGATCTGACCCTTGAGCGTGAAGCCTGTCTTGCCGGTGCCCACCGGGTCGAGGAACTTACCGGCGACCGGAGCCTGGCCTGCGGACTCTCCGCCCTGCGCGCCGCGCTCGCCCCCGCCAGTCCGCGAGATGAACGTATCCGGTTGGACCTCTTCGGCTTCAGTGGTGAAGCCGGGGCGCGTGAGGCTTGCGCCTACGCCTTGTTGGGTGCCGGGGCTTTTTGCTCGTCCTGTGCCCATTACTCTTCTCCCTGGTCGCCCGGGTCAAGGGAGACACCAAACGGGTTCTGTGCGCCCTGGCCCGGCTTCAAGTCGAGCTGGCGATTGATCATGGGTAGCATCGTGCCGAGGTCTAGCCCCAGGCGCTCCGCGTCCTGCAGCATGAGCTTCTTGGCGCGTAGCCGCTGTCCCAGGTAGGCTTCGATCTGAGGCGCCGCCACCGTTGGGCTCTTGGCGCGGAGCTGTTCCAGCCGCTTCGTCGAGGCGAAGTCGGCGTGGGGGCCGGAGACCCGCGGGTCGTCCTGCTCGGCCAGCTCGATGTTCTTCTGCACCATGTCCTGTTCCATCTGGTCCAGGTCCTGCACCGCGGGGTCCTGGAGACCTTCCGTGGAGGAGGCTAGTGCGGGGCGCTCTTCGGGGGTTCCGGCGGCGGGAGTGCCGAGCCCGGTCTCCGAGCCCTGCAGCTCGGGCTGTCCCTCGATCGTCCCACCCGCTGCACCCTTCGGCTGGATGAAGCCTTGGGTCATTTGGGCGAGGCCCTCTGCGGTGCCGCTCGCGAAGTCCGCGATGCGCTCGTTGCGGGCCGTGAGCTGCGCTTGGAAGGCAGCCTCATCACGCTGGGCTGCGTCCGCAGCCTGACCGGAGGCCGCTGCGACTTGGGTGGCCGCGCTTCGGAGGCCTTCGCGCAGAGCGAGTCCGCGGGAAGCCCCGTGGCCGGCTTGGGCCGCGCCGACCGCTGCGGCGTTCGCTTGGGACGCTGCTCGTGCAGCCGCACGTCCGCCCGCGTGGGTACGCTTCGGCTTCTTGAGACCGGGGATCGCCCCAGCGATCTTGCCGCCGAGGCCGAGGAGGGAGGGGATGATTGCTGCGTCAAAGGCCATTACTTGAATCCTAGAGAGCTGTTGATTGCTTGCTGCGTCGGCTGTACTGAGGGGGCCGCGCCTCCGCCGTAGGAGCTAAACGCTGGCTGAATCGGTGGGGCGACGGGGGCGGTGGCGATTTGGCTCTGGCCTGACTGTGCGAGACCCACGCCACCCGCGCCGCCGGATTGCATGGGGGACGCCTCCGAGGCTTTCGCCAGCCGCTCCGCCCGAGCTTCGCGTCGCTTCCGACGCTTCTCCTTGCGCTGTCCGCCGAAGATCTTCGTGAAGAGGCCCGCGATAGCGAGGCCCGCCGAAACAAACTGGCCTGCTACGGGAATAGCGTTGGCCGCAGAAGCCGCTGTGAATAGAGACTGCGCGGCGATCTGTGCGCCCTTGCCCCCCTTGCTCGGGACCATGCCCGCGATGGCCGCGATCCCGCCGGAGGCGATTCCGCCTGCATTTACGCCCGTAGCCACTAGCCCTTCTTCCTCTCAGCGGGAAGATTCTTGTCTGCGCTTCCGCCCTTGGCGCCATAGTGAATGTCTACTGCTGTCAACACAAAGCCTCTACCAGGAGCGTAGGTGGGCTCCCAAACCTCGATTGCGGTCGTCGCGACCTCCTCGATCTCGAACTTGACGGCCTGGCACTTCTGCCTCGGGGGGCGGATCTTGAACTGGAGGCGCCGCCCGTTGGTGTCCCCCAGCTCCTTGTTGGCGCGGAAACGGAACACGTCCGCCTGCCCGCCTTGCCCCTCGTAGTCGTAGCGGACCGTGACCTGTAGGTCTCCAGACTCGACTCCGGCTCCGTTGTCGGTCCAGCTGGAGAGGTACTTCCCGACGAAGGTGGCCCCGTAGAACCGCCCGAAGTCCTGCAGCTGATTCACCTTGATCCAAGGCGTTTCCCACTGGCACAGCTCCGCGTCACTCCAGGTGTCACTCGTCTTGTAGAAGTTCCAGCCGAAGAGCCCGGCGGGCTTTCCGTCCACGAGCCCCACGATGTGGTAGTCGGCTGTGTCGTCCAGGAAGGACCACTTCTTGTACTTGAAGTTGTACACGATCACGAGACTCGTGGGAACTTCGGTTTCCATTTGGGGTCGCGGGGGTTGGGGCACGTCCGTCTCGCCGCCGTCCGGGAGCCACTTGGTGGGGAGGCTGCGGTTGCAGTACCACCGAAGCTCATGCTCGTCGGGGTAGACGAGGGCGCGGACGATGTCGAAGGAGTCGTCGTCGGTGATGCCCTTGACGGACTCGCCTAGGTCCTGAATCTGTAGGTCGCGCGTCACGAGCTGGAACTCGCGCGTGCTGTTGGAGAAGAACGCGATGCCGTCGGCGTACTGCAAGATGGAGTCCTGGTCAATACACCCCATCTTGTGCGGGAACTTCTCAACAAAGAAGTCGCCATTGGCGCCCGTGTTGTCGGGTCCCGTGCCGTAGATGAGGAACATCTCGTCGTGGGTCCACGCGATCACCTTGTCGTCGATCGCCGCGAGTGCCGTGATGGTCTCGTTGCCGAGAGAGATGACGAGGGCCGCGGAGAACTCTGGGGCGATCCCGTTCTCGAAAGTCTTGGAATAGAAGATGGCGCTCGGGTCGCCGATGCTGTGCGCGAAGATGCGCCGCCCGCTCTTGGCGAGTAGGTCGAAGGAGGGCCACGGGTCTGCAGCGAGTACGTTGCCCGCCGTGTAGAGGGCCTTGGCTGTGCGAAACCCGGTCACGTTCAGGTCATGGGCCAACGTGGTCGGATTGAGGTTGGTGGCCCACGCCACGTCCTGGCGCTCGGAGGCCTGGTTATCGCTGACCCACCGCGTCGCGCAGAGCTGGGGAGTCTCTCCCGGAAAGTTCTCATACATCTCGATGAAGTATTGCCGGTTGCGCGCCACACTCAGCGGTGGCGTCACGTAGGCGACGACCTTGTGGCCAGTCGTGATGGTCGCTTCGGCTCTACCAAAGTATAAGGGCGCGCTGGGCGCGCTGCGGTGGACAAGCCCACCATCATCATAGTAGCCGCACACGGCTTGACACGCCTTCGAGGCGTCGGCGGCAATGCCCAGCTCTTGATAAGCCAGATAGGTTCCGCCGTCTCCGTCCATCGTGAGCCCGCAGACCTCCGGGGACTCCAGCGAGGTGCTTTCCACCAGCTCTCGGCTTCCGTCATACCAGACGGGGAGCGAGGTGCCTACAAACATGCCTGTTGAGAACTGCTCGTAGGGGACACGCAGCGAAGACTGCAGGTGGTAGATGTTCATGCGTGCGGTGCCGGGGTGTAGGGGAACCCGCCCATCGTTGATCGGCCAGGCGTTGGCTGTCCCATTCGTAAGGAAGTAGAAGTTATCCTCAGCAGTCAGCAGATTTCGGTTGCCAAACCAGAACTGGTGCGCCCCCGCCTCCGCGATGCCTTGGTCAAAGTAGACCATAGACATGAGTGCGTTGTTTTGCTCTTCGATTGACGCGGGCATGGCTTTGCTCTGCCCCGCATCGTAGCTTGCAATGACGTCTACCTCTTCGTCAATGTAGTCCCACCGTAGATGCACGGACGTCAGCGGCTTCTGGTGAGTCGACGTGAGCGCGGGGATGTCTGGGCTGGCGCTGATCGCTCCGTCGTCTGGGTTCCAGTTGTCCCACTGTTGTACCACGAGGTGGGGGAAGTCGTTCTTGTCCACCACAATGTTCGACACAAGGCGCTGCGAGAATAGCTCCTGCGACGTGTCCAAGGAGGGCGGGAAGGAGCCGGTGACCCCCGACATCTTTCGCAAGAGCAGCGCGTGTCGACCTAGCGTCGTCTGCATCAGCTGTTCCGGGTCGCCGTAGGCCATCGTGAAGGCGACGTACATGTCGTCACCCCCATTGTCGAGATGGATTGAGCCGTTTACGACCGGGCCATTTAGGTTCGTGGCGAACCAGTAGATGTCGGGCGTACCTCCGGCTACGACCTCACGAAAGAGGCCAACGCGAGTCCCGAGCGCCCACGTAGTGGTGTCCTGCTCCGCAATGAGGAAGTAGTTGTACGTGCCGTCGGTATGCGCGTCAAGGAGTGCGTAGTAAAGCGGATCGGAGTCGACGGTGAGAATCTGGGGGCTTCCTTGCGGGATCCCGAGGGCAGTGCGCTCCCACTCGATGGCCCCGCCGGCCTTGAAGCCCACTACTCCGAAGCTCGCGTTCAGGGGTGAGTGGAACGCGGTGGAGTGGTTGTTGTCCATCATGTCGACGGAGTAGCCGAGGCGCATGTTCTCGCCGTCCAGCTCGAAACCGGCGGCGCCCCAGCCGAAGTTTGTGGAGTTATAGTAGTGGTTGTAGTCGCGAATGGTTCGCGCATACGTATTTACAAACGTGAAGGCCTCGGTGATCGACGACCCGACCTCAAGGTGAAAGTCTCCAAAGATGTCCACGCAGAGAAGCGCACAGGACGTTCCTCCGAGGGGTTGAAGTCGCGGCGAGCTAGCGCTTGCGATGACCTTCTCGCTCAGGAGCCGACCGTCGGCGTCGTAGATGGCTGTGACGACGTCACGGAAGTTGTCTACCGCTTGCGAGGTCTGTCGAACGCGCTCCCAGGCGCAGGCGTAGTGAGTAATATCAAAACTGAGGGGCGACGCCACGTAGGTGCCAAGAGGCTGCATCTGGAAGTTGATCGCGCCGGAACCCTCGATGGTGGAGCACACCTTCTCAATCCCGAGCAGGTCCGTGTCTTGGGCGTAGACGTCCCAGGTGTCCCCCGAGTCAAGCGACACGAGGACCTCGTTGTTCGCAACGATGGACACGTCATTGTCCTTGGTCCACATGCCGTAGGCGTCGACTGAGTGGTTCGCGCCACCCGTCACTGCCACGAAGCTCGTGGGCTCCGCCTTCTCGCAGGTGTCCAGCTTCGTGAAGCGGACGTTGCGCATGCTAGCCATGCCGGGAGCTTCGAGGAGAAACTCGTCTACCTCTTCAGTCATGCCCCCGGAAAGTGGGAGGGACTTGGTTGCGCGCTTCAGGGCCACTAGAACACCCAGAACCAGTAGGTGGTGTCCGCGTCGTTGCTCTGACGAACGGTCAGGATCGTCCCGTCGATCGTCCACGCGTGCAGGTGGGTATCGGTGGAGCCGTCGCGCCCGATCATGATCGCTCCCGCGCGGCGTGCCTTCACCACTGCGGTCGCGCTATTGTCCGTGAAGTCGGGGCCGACCTTGACGACGTCACCACGAGTGATGTCTCCCGTCACGAGCGAGCCCGTGGGCTTGTTGATGGATTGGGCCAAGCTCTGGGAGAAGCGGTCATAGTCAAACTTCTTGAAGTCGGCCACTAGTAGATCCTGTTGAGTCTGAACCTACTTGCGCGTCGGGTTCTGTTCCCGATGTTGCGGAGAGTCTTTACCTCGGCCACCTTCTGCGCCCGGATGTCCTTGAGAACGCGAGCGACTTCGGCGTCGCGCTCTAGCATGAGGGCGGTGGGGTCCGACTCTTCCTTGATCAAGCACTTGACTGCAGCCCCGAGCACCGTTGCGAGGTGCCAGTTGGAGGGCCACTTGAGCGTATCAGCACCGACGGAAAGGACGTCAGCCTCTGGAAGATAGCGCACGCCGATCGAGTCGACCTCTTTGGACGGAAAGAGGAACAGCTCGTAGCGGTCCTGTGCGTTGTTACGGTACAGGAAGTAGCGGGTGTCGTAGTCCCCGGTGTACGTGTCAGTAAGGAGCTGGTGGTAGTTCTGTGGATCAGCGACTGTCGCGGGAATCCAGCGCGAGCCCGAGTAGATGTTGACATCCACGAGCCGCAAAAAATCTGAGGGAAGCTGGTAGGCGTTGTCGCCAACCTTCACGAGGGTGGGGGACACGGTCGCGAAGAGCGAGCCGTCGTCGACATTCACCATCTTGGAGTACATCGCCTTGATCTCATCATTCAGGTAGTGCGTGATCTCCGTGTCGGAGACGAACGCAGACTGACCCGGAGTGCTCTCCATGTTGGCGCGGTGCCGGACGTAGGAGATTAGAGATGTGAGAGTTTCGGCCATTGCTTCCTAAAAGGGGAGGAACCCCCGACCTAGCGGCCGGGGGCACTCAAGAAAAAACTACTTGACGTCTTGAACCCAGCTACACCCACCCGGGTCCTGGACCGAGAGGCCGTAGAACGCGAAGAGGTAGAACTCAAGGGTATCAGCGGCTTCTGTTCGGTGGTAGAACGAGCCGTCCTCATTGAAGAGGGAGGGGACGGGTCCGGCCGAATAAAGCTCGATCGCACGCGTATCTAGGATGAAGGCCTGGTCGTCCGACGTGTGTCGGTCAGCCACGGTAGGCACTGCGCCCGAGCCGGTCTGGACTTCGAGGGCCGAGAACGAGATGTTCCCGGACGTCGCGCCCAGCTTCGCGTAGCGGCCTCTGTTCTCGGTTTCGAGGCAGAGATCGGCGAAGTCACCAGCGCCCAGAAGAGCGATGGTCGGCTTTCCGCCCTGACGGTTGATCTTGGCACAGGTCTGCACGAGCATATCTGTAACCAGGAGTCCCGAAAGGGTACCCTTCACGCCGTCATTACCAGCAAGACGCTGGGGGTCGGCAGTGCGGTTGACGCTGTTGAACAGCGTTGCGCCCACGCCGGAGCCCGGGAGCCACGCCTTGAGGCCATTCGCCTTCGCGCCTTGGTCGCCTTCGAGCACGAGCTTGTGGGTCGCGATCGAAACCGTGGTCCAGTCCGCGTCCAGCTCAATGGTGTCCGTGTCGCGGTTCACTCCAACGACCACCTGAACCTCGCCCGTGTCGAGCAAGACGTCCGATGCGTCGGTGTGGACGAGCGAGTCGCCCACGTTGAAGTTGGAACCTTCGCCGGGGCCTACCGTGATGAACACGGTCGACACTGAAACGACGTCACCGCGCGAGCCGGTACCGTCTCCGTGAAGCTCAATCTCAACGTCATTGGCGAACGCGCTGTGCGCGCTGTCAACTTCGTCGGTCAGGAGGGCACGGAAAGACGCATCCCCGCCCTGACGGGAGAGAACGACTGCCTTGTTGTCCACTGCGGCCTTGACGTAATGGTCCGTCCAGTCCATTTCCCAGCGCACACGTGCGGCCGGGCCAATGTTCGCATCAGCGGTGGCAAAGAGGGCCGAGCGGCCCGTGATGTGGGAGTAGCGAACCGGCTTGATGTACTTGGTACCACCAGTTCGAGTGTTCTTGGGAACGAGAGCGAGGAGTGCGTTGGTGTCGTAGGTCAGATCAGCAACGTAGGAGCCCCGGTACAGTTCCTTCATGAACTTCTCGTAGTTAGTTCTGCTTGTAGCAGCCATGAGAGGTTTCCTTTAGGATTTTTGAGATTTGGCCCACAGGTACTCAATCCGCTCGGATCGAGACATATTCTCGATGTCGGCGGCTTCGTCAGCTCCTGATAGGCCTGGGGTAAGGGTCACTTTCCGTTCGCTGCTTGGCGTGCTGTCTTCACTAGGGGGTGTAGAGCCGTAGACCTTGTGCAGTGTCTCGTAGACAGTGCGTAGGCCATCCTCTACTTCGCTCGCGATCTCGTCTTCACTCGTCTCCACGCCGTCTTGGCTCCTCTGCACGAGAGCGTTGAACACGGTCTCCTGCTGTTCGAGGGCCACGAGGCCGGGGTAATCTTCTTTCTTGGCGTTGATGTTCTCCACCACGCCTTCACGCATGCTGCGCACGCGGTTGTTGTACTCTTCTTCGGCCTTAGCCGCCTCGTCTGCCTCAGCACGTTCGCGCTCTCGGGTTTCGAGGGCTTCGAGCTTCGCGAGCGTTTGCTGCTCGACGGAAAGCTCTGCCGGGGGCTTACCTTGGTTCGCGATGCCATCGAGGGCGCCGCGTAGGTCTGCGATCTCCTTCTCAAGGCCGGCGGGGGCCTCGGGCTCCGTGTTGGCTCGGAGGAACTCACGGATGCTGGGGGCCACGAGCTTGCGGTCGGGCGTGCCCTTCTCGTCGGCGGTCTTCCCGGCGACGTCGTCTTTGGTGAGGGGTGCTCCGGGCTTGTCGGCTTCGGGCGTAGGGGTGGCGTCGTCCGCTGCCGCGGCTGCGGCTGCGATGGCGTCTTGTCGGCTCTGGGCCGGAATGGTCTCTACTGCTGGTTCGCTCATTGGACTGGTCCTTGTATCGCTGTCGGCTGGGAGCCGTCAGGACTCGTTGCGGGTGGCCCGCCGGCCAACGTGGGACCCATTCCCGACGCTTGGATGCGGGTCGCTTCCTCAGACTTCTGAAGTAGCGTGTGGACCTGTCGCATGAACTGTCGCAGGTTGGAAACTCGCTCTTCGGGAACGCCCATCGCTTGGGCCTTGTTGATGTACATCTGAGTCATCTTCATTGCCAACCGCAAGTCCAAGGTGGGCTCGGGGGGCGTGTATTCGTCGTCGTCCAGCATCTCTTCGAGGATGCGCGCGATGTTCTTTCGCGGGGCGTCCTTGAGGTTGCGGAACTCATCCATATCGGGGAAATCGAGGAGGGACATCGCCTCGCCCACGTCAAGCCAACCGGCGTTGAAGTAGTCGAGCACGTCGCTCTTGCGACCCGCGGGGGTCTGCGAGAGCATAGAGGCCGGGAAGACCTGAATCACGAAGCTGTCTCGCCTCGGATCGTCGTCCAGCTGACTCCAGTCGATCTCTTCGATCGTGTACTTGTCCTTACGGAGCACAACCTTCCAGTTGGGATTGCGCGCGTAGATGTCTCGGCCGGCGCGGACGTCGGCCTCGTAGCATTGCACGTTGAAGCGCTCGAACGCCTCATACTGCGGCGCCAGCTCCGTGCTCTGGATGTCGTTGTAGTCTCGGACCGCTTGGCCGGTCTCAAAACCTTTCGGCGTCTCCCGGGGCATGCCGAGCGCGACGAGTCGTGAGATCTGAAGACCCTTGTCCCAGATGCTCTGGGCGTAGTTCGTGACGTCGGCCGGGACGCTCGGGGGTAGCTCGAACGTGGGGGCCTTGTCGGCGTAGTTGATCACGATCGCGTTCACGTTCCCCAGCTCGCCCTCGCTGATGTTCCCGCTCTCGGGAACCAGAATGAAGGGGGTGGGCATCGCATCGATGCACGTCTCGATGTTCGTGATGGTGTGATTGAAGTCGAAGTGCACGCCCAGCAGCTCTTCGGTCTGGCTGATGCCCCAGAAGCCGAGGGTGGGGTCATCCTTCCACTTGGTGTTGGAGATCGGGAAGCAGTCGTGCTCCCACTCATCGAGCACCAGCACTTGGTTCGAGACGAAGATGATGTGCTTTCCGTCACCCGCCCCGTGGTAGCTAGGGAGCCTCCAACCCTCGATGACCTCCACGACGGTCCCCAAGGCCTTTTGGTCTTGGCGCCGCCACTGGTAGGTGTCTTGGTCAGTGATGCGCGCGGCCCGTCGGATCTTGTCCTTGTGTTTGGCAAAGAGCTTCATCAGGCGACTGCGACTTACGTAGGCACGCTGGTAGATGTGGGTGGGCGTCGCGTTGGCGCTGGCCTCCATCGGGTCGACGAAGATGTCCGCCGGGTGGATGTTCGTGGTCATGACCTCGTCGACTACCGGGTGGGGGCAGGTCTTGACGAAGCCGTTACCGTAGATCTGGGCGTTCAGGCTCGCGGCCTTCTTGATCGTGCGCGCGTCGGTGAAGTGATCAGCGTACTCCACCCACTTCTGCATGTTCTGCGCCTTCTTCTGGAGGCTGAAGTTCCCGCCCTTCGAGACGAAGACGGGGCGCGGGTTCTGCTTGGTGATGCGCGCGTGGGCTGCGTCGATGAAGATCTTGGCGAGGTTGATCGGGACGCGAGAGTAGGAGTTATCCTCGGTGTTCCACGCGGCCGTGTAGCTCGCGAGGTAGTCCGAGTCGTCGATGTCGCGATTCAGATAGATCCGGGAGTAGGCGTTGTACGCGGAAAGCCGGTTCTTGTCGTGGTCAGCGAAGAACTTGAAGATCCCGAGCGCGGGGCTCAGGGCCTTTGGCTTCGTCTTCTCCTCCCACCACGCCTTCGACTCCAAGAAATCTTGATCAGGCATCTGATAAGTAGGGGGTTTGGTTTGACAAGGGCGGCCCGTTGTGCTAGAATGGTCTCTGTGACCAAGTTTACTAGGTTACAAGACCCCCTGGCATGACGACCAAGCGTAGGGTCCGGGAACTTTGAGGGCGGCACTCGGGACAGGTGTCGCCCGTTTCTCGTTCTAGCGCCTGCCTGGCCGCTTCCACCGGCCCAGCTTGACCCACAGGGGCTCCGGCTTGCGCTGGTTGAAGGCCTGGTCGTGGGCCTTCTGCTTCAGGCGGGCCCAATACTCCGGGGAGCCGTGGGGTGTCGAGTCGTCCGCCACGAAGCCCCCGATGTCGTGGATGCGGAGTTTGGTCGACGCATAACGGAAACTGTCCATGGCGTGGTCACTCATTCCGGCCTTGACCGTGCGCTTGCCGACCTCCGCCGCTCGCTCGTCCCACTGCACCGTGTCCAGCTCCTGCAGGAGGTCCTGGCAGTGCTTCTCGACGAAGAAGATCTTCCCCGCCCGGATGTCCGCGTTGATGATGCTGATGCCCATGTCGACGGAGTCCGCCCCCTTCTTGACGGGCTTGGCGGGGATGTGGGGGTGCGTGTCCTTCCACTGCCGGATGAAGCTCGCGCCCTGGCCCCCGGAGTCCACCACCGTGTGGCTGAACGTGGGGTAGCGGTCGTAGAGGCGCTCGATCTCAGCGCCGGCCTCGATGGTGCTCAGGTCCGACTTGCGGTAGCTCTCCAGCACGTAGGCCTCAGCCACAGCCCGGGAGTAGCACATAACCGTGTAAGCGCAGGGGTCCACGGTGCCGAGGTCGACCCCCATGATGAAGCGCCAGTCGTCGGCCTTCTCGCGGGGCCAGCGGTCCACAAGCATACGCTCCGTGGAGTGGAAGATCACGCGGTCCGTGTCGAAGACCCACTTCCCACACAGCTCACGCAGGTAGGCGGGGGTGTTGATGTTCCAGCCCATGGCCTCGCGGAACATGGCCATCTGCTCCTCGGGGTCGGGAATGAAGGGGTTCTCCAGCATGGTCCAGTTGTGGACGGACCAGCCGATGTCGACCTTGTCGTTCAGCCGGATGTTGTGACAGATCTTGTAGAAGGGGTTGTGCCGGCTGTTGCTCGGCGTCCCCGTGACCATGATCTGCGCCTTGTAGTCGAACGTGGCCGGGAGGAGCACTTGCGTCAACAGATACAGCATGTCATTGCCCATGTTCTGGGCCTCATCGAGGCACACGGCGCTGGGCGCGAGCCCGCGCATCTTGTCCATCTCTCGCTTCGAGCCCGCCCCGTAGACCATGATGGCGGAGCCGTTGGGGAGGTAGATGTGCCCGTGGGTGTTGTCGAACTTCAGGTCAAGGCCCAGGTCCTTGTCGATGCGTTTCAGCGCGGGCCAGATGATGCCCTTGGCGCTGGCGCGGTTCATATTGATGTACAACGGGAAGGAGCCCGGGTGCTCGAAGCCAGCCTTCAGGAGCGCGAGGGCGACCCCGTGGCTCTTGCCGGCACGGCGGGAACAGCAGGCCACCTTGAGGCGCGCGGGGTCCTCGATGAACTCCCGCTGGGGGCCAAACATGAGGGTGTTCCAGTCGAGGTTGGCTACGCGCGACGCGCGCTTCGCAACCTCGGCCAGGGCTCTAGACAGCTCCGGGTCTGCGCCCACTAGGCTTCCCAGCCGGGGGTGGCCAGGGTGTACTTGAACCAGGGGAGGTACACGCTACCCCACTCCTCGGTCATCTTCTGGCGGAGCCACTTGTGGCGCTGGATGTCCTTGGCGCTGTGCGTGTAGACGCAGTTCTGGCCCTTGGTGTAGCCGAAGTCCGCGTAGAAGCGCTCCATGAGGGCCGTGGCGACCCCCTCTCCCATGGCGCCCTTCTTCACTTTGATGAAGTGGACCACGGGAAGCCCCTCGTAGGGTTCCGCGACCAGCCAGCCTCGGTAGAGGTGCGGGTGGCCCGGCTCGTTGCACATGTAGGCGCTCCCGGCTCGTGAGGCGCGGGGGAGGATGTCCTCGATGAGCTTGTGCTGGTACCCGAAGTAGTCGTCGTTGATGAGCCCCGGCATGCGCATCTCGGGACTCTCCTGGTAGTCGTACAGCCAGGACTGGATGACGTACTTGCGGTCGGCTTTCTCGATGGGCCGGATCTCGCTATTCTTGTCGGTCACTGAGGGCCTCCTCCAGCTCGTCAGCCAAGCCGGGGTTGTGGGCGAAGTTCGCCTTCACGGTCTCGATCGCGAGGCCCTTATCGAGCAGGAACAGGGCAATCTCCAGGTCGCTCTTTCCCCCGTCGCCGTCGGACTTGGCCCGGATCTGCGCGAGTGCCAGCTCCAGTTTCCGAGAGGCGTCCACCAGGGACATCAGGCGCTTCTCAGCGTCGTCGGAGATCTCTCCCCCCTTGGAAAGGACCCGCTCATGCTTCCCCATGGCGAGGTTCAGCATCTTGATCTGCCTCTGCAGGCGCTGCTCATACGTCAGCTCCACGAGGTCGCCGGGAAGGGGTGTCTCAGGCTTCGCCATGTCGTCCGCAGTCACGGGAACGGGAAGGCGCTGGTCCTCGGCGAGCCTCTTGCGCTCGGGGTCAATCATGTCGTGCGCGGCGACTACTATTCGCCGGCCTGGTACTGTCTTGGGCATCGCTACGCCCTCCTTCGCTAGGGTGTTACTTGCGTCTGAATCGGGTATCGAGCGGGTGTCGATCGGAGGGCTTCACGGGGTTCAGGAACTCCGACCCGCCCTCAATATGCTCTCTCTCTGCCTTGGGGGGCAGCGGCTCCAGGTCCTCGGGAAGGTAGCCCTCCTGGGTCTGGATCTTACGCAGGCCCATCACGGCTCTGCGGGTCTTCTCGCGGGCCTTGACGCGCCGCTTGTCTAGCTCGATGATCTTCCCACTTCCGCCGACGGTGGGGATCATGTCCATCACCGTGTCCACCCCCAGGTTCTTCTCCTGCTCTTGGCGGAAAAGGAACTGCGAGTGGTGGAATAGGGTGCTCTCCGTTTCCTCCACCGTCATGGGACGGATGGACTGGTCGCGGTTAGCGCGGGGGCTCAGACCGAGGCCCATCGGATTCGCATACAGGCGCCCGCCGGGGGCTAGGGGCGCGAGGACGTCCTCGACGCGCTGACCAGCGGCTTGCACTCCGCCCAGGACCTTCTGGAGGACCGTGCGCCAGAGGGGCTCCGCCACTTAGAAGCCGTAGATTCGCTTGAACGCGCCGGAACTCTTCTTGGGCTTCGCCATCTTCTTGACGGCGGGCTTCTTGGGGACCTTCTTGGTGCTCATGTTTAGAAGGGCGTTTGGTTTGACATCGGCGCGGGAATGTGCTATGCTGTACTCATGGGATACACACCCGCTATACAAGTAGACCTCTGGGTGACGTGCGACTGCTGTGACGGCGTCGGCACCATCTACGTCGATGAACCCGACCTAGACCCCGCGAAGTGCCCCGAGTGCGGCGGCTCGGGCGGTTGGGAAGAAGACGACCACTACCTCGACGACCTCGAAGCGCAGTGGCCCAGCTACGGGCAGGACTGATGGATTTCTCAGACATCCGCATCCACATCACCAAGTACGACGTCATGCCTTGGCGGCATCGCATGAACATCCTCCAGGCCTTCGTCGCCGGCGGGGGGCTGCGCCGCGCCGGGAAGACTCGGGGAGCCGTCGCCCTGTTCGCGGAGCTGTTGTGAGGAACAAGCACCTGCAGAAGGAAGCGCGCTACGCCTGGGCGAAGCACCGCAGCTCCGGGCGGGTCCTCCCCAAGCCCTGCGAAGACTGTGGGCAGAAGCACTCCCCGAGGCCGGGCGAGACCAAGCTCCACGCGCACCACGAGGACTACGCGAAGCCCCTGGAGGTCGTGTGGCTCTGCCCTCGGTGCCACAGGGCTCGCCACATGGGCCCCTCCCATATACTTATGCGTAAGTATGCGTAACTAGGGGTTACGCGCGCTATTTACACGATTGTCACAAAGGCCTCTAGCGGGGGCTTTATGCCATGTTTGTGTTTCGTAAGAGCACCCAAACCAACTACGGTATAGGAGGGTAGGGTGGCTCCAAGATTAGTGACTCCAGGCGAAGCCTGAAGTGTCGCTAGTTCCGCTCAGGGGTGAAGCTACTACCGTAGGGGTACTGTCCTAAAGAGACCCGACTAGGCCATACCTAGCGTGACACGTCTCGATTGCAGAGGCAGTACCCCCTATACCCTGATGGGTGAAGAGTCCAAACCATTTGGATTTTTTTGAGAGTGTGATACTCGCTTCGCTCGTCTTACATTACCCTACACCTAGGGGGAAGTAGGGGCAGGTGGGGGGTTATGCTACCTGTATCCTAGGGTATGATGGGGTATATAGATGTGGTTGTCAAGTAAGCTACCTCACGGAAAGGATAGATTCCCGCTGTCAAGTGATATACCTCACCAATCTGTCGATTTAGTTGGCACGATTCTTGAATAGTGACGGGAAGGTGGGCTAGAATACAAAAATAGCGTCGATTGTGCTTGACAATGACGCTTGGGATGGAAGTTGCATTCAGTCCCTGTAATCACTCCCCTTTTACCACTGTCAAGTGAGCTGCCTCACAAGCTGGCGTGATTCTACACCATAGCTGGTTTGGTATGCAGGCACACAAAAGCCCCTTGACTGGCGTGTCAAGAGGCATCTGCAGTTTGTGTGAGCTAGCTTACTAATCCGAGGGGCACACGAGGTATGCTGCGAAGCATGCGACGAACCATATTGCGAGGTAGATCACAAATGCCCTAGCCTCATGGGTGCATACCCATCTGTATGATACCCCACATATTCACGAGCACCTTGCCAAATCGCTGCTTGGCACTCTGCAGCGGGCCAGCCTAGGCCATTCGCGGCTTGCCTCACTTTGTGACATACCTCACGGTATGCTTTGGGCGTGGTTCGCTGTTCACGAGCCGCCCTGAACATCCAAGCGTCCACCACAACCGCGTCAGGGTCGCCCCTAAGCGCTTGGGCGAAGGCGTTGATCTTGGGCCCATTGAACACGCCGCTTGACGCGTAGGCCTGCAGTGCCTTGACCCTAGCACGCATCGCACGGGGTGCTTTGCCAGTGTGGAGCCACTCGTCAGCTAGCTCTATGCTGATCCCCACGGTGACGCGCGGTGAGAATATGGCTAGGGTGTCGCACACTATCCCACTGTCGAACCCATGTCGTGCGCTGTACTCTGCGATCTCACGTTGTGCGTCCTTGTACCACATGCGCCCACCCTCCCCATTTAGGGCTAGTGTCGTAAAGGTCACTCGACCTAGGTCTATGCCGCGCCAAATCATGCGGGCACCTTGTGCTGGTAGGTCCAGCTGCACGCTCGGCACCTAGCAAACTGTGCGCCTAGATAGATGCGTCGTCCGTCCCCACATTTAGGGCAAGGCCTAGCAGCTCCCTCGTGTGCTAGCTCTTTAGTGTTCTCATCCATCATAGCCCTCCGGGAAGGTCAGTGAGCCTACCTTTGACTACAGTGGAGTAGTAACGCCCACCTACACAGGTCCAGTCGGTGTCGGTAGGTTCCTCGGTGCCAATGTATTCCAAGGTACCGATGTGTGTGTGATACCCCGTCTCCACATCAACGATGTAGGCTTCCCTTGTGTGTTCAGTGGCTACAAGGTAGGTCTCTTGCCCATATAGGCGGGCAAGTGCGCGCACCCGTTTCCCGGCTGTAATCCCGGTTACAATAAATGACTCTTCCTTGACACCTTTGTACGATCCCTCACATTCTTTCCAGTCGTTGGGGATGAGAGATAGATCACAACTAAGATCAGCATGGTTCATTCTGTTCTGATGTAGGTTTTTATCTGACCTGTATGCGCTGAACACATACACGCGTGGTTTGGTTACATAGCCCCTCATTTGCTTACCTCTCTTACAGTGTCCCACAAGTCCTTACATGCGGCGGCGTCAATCTTTAGTGCGCGGCGTATGAGCGCTTTGGCGCTGGCGCTAGCAGCGGGAACAGGCTTTATTTCAGTGTCAAGCGCCAAGAGTGCTAGTTCTAGGTGCGCGCGTAACATGTGAGCATGCTCACAGTTACAGTAATCCTTCCCGCGTAATGCACACATATCAGTATACCTCCGCCAGTGTAGGAAAGCGCTCACACCACTCAGCGAACCCGCCCGGTATGTCACACGCGTCAGCGTAGTCTGTGAAGCACTCGCAGACCAGCTGCGCCCTTTGCTCGTTCGAGACGTTAGGGTCTCGCTGTAGGCGCCTATCTAGCAGCCTAGCCTCGGCCTCGCAATCATCGAGCGCCAGGTCGCGCGCGGTCTCGTGAATATCACGAGCTAGCTCAAAAGATTTTTCTGTGCTTATCATTCTTCTTACCTCCTACCTCAGACAATAAAGCACGGTTTCGGGAGTGTCAAATCTTTCGCACCATTCTGTATTCTAGCATACATTCGAGCGTGCGCCGCCTCAAAGCATGTGGGACACGTAGCGCCGATGTCATGCAGGCGCCAGTGCTTGCGCAAGGCTCGCGTGTGCATGCCGTAGCTGTCCATGATACGGTGCATGCCTGTGACGATGCGAGTAGCACACGGCTTGCATGTGGCGTGTGAGCCACTGCGCTTCGCCGGGCATCGCCTCGCGGCGTCTAGCATGGCCTGGCATCGTTGAGGTTCGTCCATGCTTACA
>Ga0255047_10001293_pt1 | contig 18472 bp, 22 predicted proteins | sample JV7_2_1_MG_FD_183640 | JGI IMG/M metagenome (GOLD analysis project Ga0255047, IMG submission 183640) | Seawater microbial communities from Jervis Inlet, British Columbia, Canada - JV7_2_1 | ecosystem: Environmental > Aquatic > Marine > Inlet | place: Canada: British Columbia | collected 2016-10-06 | reverse complement strand
TCTAGTGGGGTTAAGCCGTGGATTTCACTTGTCACAGAAGCAACGCCGGAAGTTACAGGAAACCCAGGATCTAGTTGAACGACCATTATTGCACCGTTTACCGCTATAACTGTTCCGGCATAACCCGCCGGGGGGCTTGCAGAATAAACCCATGTTACACGGTCACCAACCGAAAAATCGTCGGCCTCAAATGTTCCAATTAATTTTTCCCACGTTGCCAACCCTGAAACGGGAACGTCCCAAGCCATCGTGTTAATTGAATCCGCATAAAACGCCCATCCAATTTGAACGGTATAATCCGTTTGCACTTTTTCCAAGATATTTCCCGCGAGGTTAAGAGTAACGTCCGAAGGGTTGGAAGCAAAAGTTTCCCCATTCTTTAACTGATACTTAAATGATCTACTATTTATTAAGAATGTCGCCAAAGCCTTGAAGTTTTAGGATTGTTTTTTGAACCTTTTCCAAATCATTTGTTGCAATCGCATTTTCGATTTCCTTTTTCAATCTTAAAAGCTCGTTCTTTTTCTTTTCGTCCGTAACCTCCGCAACCGCCGAAGCAAAGGCGCTCATTTGACCGTCCATTGTCTTTTTTAAGCCCTTCAATTGGCTTTGCTGTTGCTCTATTAATTGATTAAGGTTCAAAGGTAATTTCTTTTAAATTCTTAGTGTATGCCTCGTTCACTGAGTAGTCAAAATTTGCCGAATCACTCGCAATTTTCCAAGATATTTTCCTAGCCCTTGACTTCACATTTTCATCATTGTAAAAATAAGCATTATTTGTGAGTGCCACGAAGTCACTTAATCCGAAGCCAATTCCGTTAGCTGTCTTATCCCGCCATTGGCCTCCGAAATTATTTGCAACAAAACTTCTTTCATTTAAATATGTGTCCCATAAATATTTTGCGCTCCATGTGTCCCGATAGCTTGCAGACATTTTCAAAGAAGTGTTTAGCTTTAAAATCATTGGAACATAAATATAATCCGTTTCCATTTTCAGCATTCCAATTCTTGCTGTTATCTTCTGAGCAAGTTGGGAACTTGCCCCGAATAGATTTAACGTAGAATCAATAATTTGAAACAGCCCTAAAAAGGTTTTTTCCGTTGGGTTTAATCCGGCTTTTCTGGTTGGTAATTGGTAGGGTATATCTATTCTGTCGAAGCCCTTTAATGTAACAAATCTATCGCGAATTATGGTGTTTGGCTCTGTTCTGATTTCATAGCTTGTGCCTTTGTAGTTGTCCAACGTCCAGAAGTTGTTCGGGTCTGTTGCGAATTTTATTAAAACATCTGCTTTTAAGTCTTCCGTATTGTATCGAACGGTTTCGTTTAAATTCGATGGCATTGTGTAGGTTGACTGATTCAAAAATAAGTTCGTTTTCAATGAATGAACTTTAAGAATCCCATCTTCCACAACGGTTTTGCTGTTAAACATCATGTTGCCGGCTCGTATAATCTCGTCAAATGTATAACCAAAATCGCCCGGTTGCGGAAACCCTTCGCCCGGTTGTTGTGTGACAACCTGAGATATTACCGTGTTGACTAAATTATTTCTTCCAAGATCAACCTTCGAAGGCAAAATATAAACTTCTTCACCTCCCGGTTGTATGTCCTGAATTGACGTATCAAATTGAAATCCTGAACCTTGCGCCCCCTTTTCGTAAAGTTTACGCATGGACATTCCTTTGTGAAACTTAACAGGGCTTATTAAATACTTGAAAAGGTCAAGCCCAAGGTTTACTACGTGAATAACCATAACCGCCGTGTAAGCTAACTGCAAAAGAAGTTGCGCGCTCGCCCAAACTATTTTCCCAATGTCCGGCGTTGGTGGTATGCCAACCGGAGTCAGTGCGGAAACTAAATTGCTTATTTGTTCCCCCGCGCCCCTTATCGCTTCGGCTGTCTCCTTTAGCATCAGGTAAGTAATTACGCTTCCCATCATTATTTCGATGAAATTATTCTCTCTTTCAATCACATAAGGAATTGAAGAATAATCCGCAGGGGTAATAATGTTTTTCGCCCTTAAATATCCATAAGTTAGCGCCTCGGCTTTATCTGCTAATGAATCAACGCTTGAATCTTTTCGAATGTTTACCTCTGTTTTTACTGGATTCAACGTCACCAATTCGTCGGACAAATCAAGATATCCATCGAAAGCAATCACCCCGTTTACGTCGTCGGTTATATTTATTTGAAACGGTATGCCCTCAAAGATGCCTACACCACCCGTTAAGCCGTCTGCAATCCATTCCTTTATTAATTCATTAGGAACGTTCGCAAATGTGAAAGAATCGCTTGTTATGCTTGCTTGAACTGCTCCTTCTGAAAAGGTCGCAATCAATTCAATGTCTTGCCACTCGGTCGGGGGGTCTACCGGCGACCCATTCAAATAAAAGCTAAAGTTTGTAATTGCCATTAGTACCCTCTGTTTATTTTCAAAGCTCTTTTTTCTAGTGTCGCCCCTTTTTGGATTGAAAGAACCCAAGCTTCGCGCGCATCGTCAAAGTCTCCACCTAAATAAGTAGGCTTATCTAATAGCTTTTTGTTGCCCTCCGTAATTGCCTTGGTCATTCTGTAAATCGCCATGCTGTCGGTTCCGGATTGTTGGTAAACTGGCTGATCTACAAAACCGGTTTTGTACATACTGGCAACTTCCACAAGTTCACTGTTTGACATTTTTCCAATCTTGGCATTATCACTTGCCGACATTATCCTTTCACCTGGATGAACGCGAACCACAAACGGGTCGATTGGCGTGTTTAATTTCATGCTCGCGTCGGTTCCGCTTACGTTTTCCGTCCCCTCGAAGAAGGTTGGAAGACTTGTAACGAATGAACTCAACTTGATTAAGTCGCTAAACGTCTTTGATAGCGCCCCTGTTTCGTTGTTTTTGATTTTGCTCTCAAGTATACCCAAACCAGTAATGAACGCCTGTCGTCGTTGTTTTTGCTTTTCTATTTTTGCGCGTCTTGCTTCTAATTCTTCAAGTCGTTTTTCTTCTTCTGCTACTGAATCCGTTAAATCAAGCCTACCTTCTACCGCCTTTGCTTGGAGGTTGTCGATTCGTTTTTGTTGCTTTGTTGCTTGCTTGTCAATTATTGCAAGTTGCTTATCTGAAATCCTATCAAGGAAAGCAATAGTTTCCGTGGCTAGTAATTTGATGCCGTCAACTAGTTCTTGTTGCTCCTTTTTTCTCTTGTCTGCCGATGCTTTTGCGACTTCGTTAACCTTGTCAAATCCTTCGATTTGCGCTTCGATAATTTCGTCTTGCCCCTGAATTATCCTTTCGTTTTTCTCTTTATCAATTGCAAGAAGCCTAGCGTCTGACTGTATTATTATAAGCCTTTTTTGTTCTTCTGTTATTCCTGTTTGGTTTAGCAAAAATTCTCTTTCGTCTAACTCTTTTGCTTTTCTTAATTCAAACTCAAAATCTAGTTCGTCAATAAAAGCCTCCGTGTCGATATCTTTACCCTCAAGCCCTAACCGTTTTTGTTCCTTAATAGCTTCGTCAGTTGCTTCTTTAGCGTCTAAAATCCTTCCTTTGTCCGACGCATTGCGAATAGCGTTTAGCGTCTTAACCCTCAACTTTTCCGCTTTAATCTCGTCTTGTCTTCTCTTTTCAGCTTCTCTTGCTTCTTTGTCAAGAATCTTTTTCCTTTCCGTAGCTGCTTTTGAAGTGCTTGATACTGACGCGCTCGCCGTTTCTTCGTCTAGTTGACGGGCTGCAAGTTCAAATTCTATTTTCGTTTTTAGCTTTCCTTGAGCCGTTAATAAAGACGCGTTTAGTTCTTCCTCGGAAGCTGATTTGATAGTTGAAGTAAGTTCCGCACTTGCTTTAGTTTGAAATGCGTTCGCCAAATCGGCTTCCTCAATTAAGTTTTTAACTCTTACCGACTTTCGAACGTTTTCAAGATCCGTTCCCCTTTCTTTGGCTTGTGAAATTATTCCGTCTAGTCTTTTGGTTAGGTTTTCAGCTTCCCCACCTTGCTCTATTAGTTGTTTGTTCTGCTCGTTTATGAGTATTTGAGTTGAACTTAGCCCCTCTTTTCTTGCATTTATTACCCTTTTGATTAATTGAGCCGTCACTAAATCAACGTCCTTTGCTGCGCCCGAATTGAAATCATCGAGTTTCGCCTGTAGCTCGTCTATGCCTCTTCCTACAACCTTTGTAATGTTTTTAAGCCTAGTATCTGCCACGCCTTGCGCCGAACTTTGGCTTGAAGTCCTAGCTTCTAAAAACTTTTGTTCTGACGATTTCGTTAGCTCTGCAAGGTCTTGAAGTAGTGTCGTTACTAATTCAATAGCTCCCCCTATTACCCTAGCAATAATTCCGTCGCCTGATTCTAAAGCAAGTATAAAGCCCTCCCAAGCAGACCCGGCTTCCGCCATCTTCCCGGACATTGTATCCATTTGCTCGTTTGCTGCGTCTGCTGCCGTTCCTAGCGAATCCCTTAACGCGTCGCCTAGTTCTTTTGTTTTCTCTGTATTGTTTGCAATTATCGAAGCAACCGCAGCTCCTCTTTTCCCAAATAAATCAAGTGCCGTTGCATTTCGATTCGTTGACGAATTAATTTTCGCCATTGCTTCGTCGAATGTTAATCCATTTTTTGCAAGTTCGAGAAATACATTTCTTAAAGCGGTTCCCGCCGTCGAAGCGTCAACTCCATTATTTACGATCGTACCCAATAGGGCGGTCGTATCTTCGAGGGTTACATTTGCATTTGCGGCAACCGGAGCGACCGACCCCATAGCGGTTGCAAATTTTTCCATATCTAACGCAGAAGAGTTAAACGATTTCGTCATTACATCGACAACCCTTTGCGTTTCGCTTGAATCTAATTGGAACGCTCTTAGCGTATTACCTACAACCTCCGCTGCTCTTGGAAGCTCCGTAGTTGTTGCAACCGCAAGCTCCAATGTTGCTTCTGTTACGTTTAAAATCTCCTGTTGACTAAATCCAAGTTTTGCAAATTCTTTTTGAAGCCCAACAACCTCGGACGCGGTGAACTTTGTTGCTGCTCCCAGTCTTTTTGCGTCAACCGTTAATTGTTTTATTTCCGAACGCGATTTACCAAGTACGGAAGCCAATTCAGCGGAAGACTTTTGAAAGTCAACCATTGTTCTAAACGCTCCACGAATGGCGCGACTAAACGCGATTATTCCCCCAGTAATGCCAAGCGCCCCGGCAAGCCTTTTAAATTTTTGACTAAGCCCACCAATGGCGCTTGAATAATTCCCAACATTTCGGAAACTGTCTCCAATTGTTTTGTCAATTTTCTTAAGCCTAGCGTCTTCTAATTGAATCTCTTTTGCAAGCTTCTTTGCTGCTTTTGAGTTAGTGCCTTGAGCAACTGCAAGATTTTGATATTGGCGTTTTAACCGTCGAAGAGTTAGCGAAGCCTTTTCGTAATTGCCCGTTGTTTTACTCGAAAGAATTGCTTCTTCTTTTAATTGCTTATTTCTTCGGTTTACTTCAAGTTTAAGTTTCGCAACGTCCGTTGCTGTTTTACTGTAGGACGCATCCAATTTTGCTTGAAGCTTTACCTCTTCTTTTTCTAGTCTTTGAGTTTCGCGAAATGCTGCGTTCGTCTTGTCGATGGCCTCGCGAAATTTTTCAATATCCTTTGCCTTTTTTAATGCACCGCCTCCACTGACAACCTTCTTACTTGCTTTGGCAACCTCCTTGAACTCTTCGCGCATTTTCTGCATTATATCAAGGGCAATTTCCCCCTTTGCGATGAAGTCAACTAAAGCGTTTTGCTCAATTATTTCGTTACTCTTTATTGGTTGTCCCATTACGCGAGCATTTTAATATATGTATAGAATTTTTTCGTCGGGCAAGTCTTCGGATCTATGCTCGTTTTGTAATGCTGTTCAAGGTAAATTACTTGCTTTTCAGTTGAAAGCGGATCGACTTTAGTAACCATTTGTTCTTGCAACTGTCTTTCTTCAACCCTAATAGCAGAATCAAGGCTTTTCATGCCCTGTATTAGTCTTTTGCATTGTAGCAATGCGATTCTTTTTTTAGCGTCTGCAATCATTCTAAACTCCGCCGACGTTCCGAATATTTCTAAAAATTCGTCGTAAATCTTGTACCACTTATCGGTAAAATCTTGCCCCGTAAATTGTCCCTTCTTAATTAAATACTCAAAATTAAGTGAGCATAATTCCCAGAAATTGAAAACGGGTAAATCGTCAATGGACGTATAAAGTTCTATTTTAGATTTGTAAGATTTCGCGCCTGACATGGAGGTTTAATTTTTCTTTTATTACATCAATTAGCCAATCTCGGTTCTCACGATTTAGCCCAATAACAAAGTCTCCAAACTTGACAAAGAGGTTTGCATTGCCTCGATTTGGGTTCGCTTCGATTGAAATTCCTTCGGATATCCGTTCAACCCTAAAGGTACTAAAAAAGAAACCTTCATCTTCCAAAGTGAAATGTTCTCCCTCGCGCTTGTTTGGGTTGATTAATTCCGTTGCTTTTGAATAGCCTAAACGCGTAACCCCTTTAGCATCTACATACTTTAGAGCTTCGCCCATTGAATCAAATCCGGCCCTTAGTTGATCTTGATTCCTCTTGATTATTTCCGAAGTAATTTCCGGGCTATTCATAAATTGAATAACTGTTTCATCTGCATTAAACGAAACCAACCTTTGAAGCATTTCCTCTAATCTCGTTGCCATAAGCTAAAAAAAAAGCCCCTTTATTAAAGGGGCTTTAAATTTTATTTACCTGTTGTTTTCTTCCCCTTTTTCTTTGAAGGGGTTTTTTTCACTGGCTTTCGTGGTATCTCCCTTCTTAAAACCTTCCAAGCTTCCCGAATGTCGACGGCAAGTTTTCCCTTGTATTGTTTCTTAAAGGCTTCGTAGTCCATGCCTTCCATTGCGGAAGGGTTAAACTGAGTGCCACCTATTGTAATAAATTTTCCCATGATTACGGAGTTGCCGTTGTAATCGTTTTAACGTTTGCGAAGTCGTAAGGACTCGCGCTAAGATTTGGAAGGGTAATTAATTCGCCGGAAGTTTGAGCCAAATAAACGAGCGTGTAAATTCCCGATTCTCCTGGTACTGATTCCGTTACCGAAATAAGCGATACAGCCAAAGCGTCGTCAACGTTGAACGCATCTCCAAAGTCTGCAAGTGCAAGTCCTGTAATTGGCCCGCCAAAGCATTCTTCGTAAATGGAAATTGTCAACTCGTCGTTTGCTCCGTTATTTACAATAACATTGTCTTTTGCTGACGCGTCAATTAAACCATAAAGGTCTGATTGGGTCCACTCCAAGCCATCTGCCGACCACATTTCGCAATCGCGTAAATCTTCGCGCCATTGGAACGCCATTTGAAGCATTGCCGGAGCCGAATCAGTTGCGTTGATTAATTTGTTGTTGAATGTTTCTTTCGAAATTGGGAAAGGATAAGCGTTATCCAAGTCGGTTGAATCGTGTCGGTAAATCAATTGATTCTTTTCGTCAAGAAGGTAAGCACCTAAATCAATACAAGAATCCAGTTTCGCAAGGTAAGAAGGAGGAAGAATCGGAAGCATTCCAATCCAGTTTCTCACACCGTCGCGAATTTTTACTTGTGTCCCATCATCAAAAGAAAATAATTCCGCGTCTGCTCTTTCGTCAGCAACGTTTTTGAAGTTCTTAATTGGATACATTCTGTCTTGTCCGACTGTTTCTTCAATTAGCAAAACTAAATTTGCTAGTGTCTTAATTGACGTGCCTCCTGTAAGAGGAAGCTTGTATTTTGACCCGTCGCTTTTGGTCATATTTACAAGAAGCAACGAACCCGTTACTCCCGGCACCAAAAAACAGGTCGGAAGCCCGGTGTTTTTCAGCGACTTAGTTGTGCAATTGCAATCTTGTTGGCTCATTTTATAAAGTGTTTTTAATGTTTAGACAAATCTAGCTAATTATTTTTTGCAGTTTTTGCAAGGGCAATCCTTTCGAAAAGGAATGTTTATTTCGATTTCAACCCCTGCAAGCATATCGGGAAAAATGTTTGCCGTTGTCCCTTGCCTGTCAACGTAAACCCCCCAACGGTTAAAAGTTGTAATTGTATAGTCGTCGAGAAGGTTGTCAATTACTGAGCCATGAACGCCCAAATCGTCAACAAATTGTTGTGCCATTTTACGCAATGGCTCGACTACACTTCTTCTAGTGTCTTCAATCTTTCCTCCATCCGGCAACGTGTCCACGAAGTAAATAAAAATGCTCGCTTCTCTGTCGATTTTAACCGTTGGTTGTCGGTGGTAATTCTCTCGAATAATCTCCAAGAGGTAAGCCATAGGCGTTCGCTCTCGCCAATCTGTAATCTGTAGAACTTCCGAGCTTGCTTGCATTGGTGTTCCTGATTGGAAAACAGGCGCGCGACCTATAACAATGTCTCCAACGTTTAAATCCGCAGTTGTTCTAAATTGTGTTTCGGGATCTGTAAATTCGTCCGGGGCTTCTGTAACTTGGTATTCAACCGAATTAACATCGAAAAAAGCACATTCTTTCAACCAATGGGCATCGCATAAAGTGTAAGTAAAAATACCCGCGCTCGAAGACTTTGCAAGAATTTCTTCTTCAAAACTCATTGAGGTAACAACCTCTTTTATTATGTCGATAGTGTGTCGGCTCATTTACTTATGTTTTTAAAAAGCTCGGCCACGTGAGACAAAAGGCTTTCATTCCCTTCTCTTATTTGCTCTGATAATCCTTTGTTGTTTTGATCCACTTTTTCGGATAATTTTTCAACCTTCTTTTCGACCTTTTCGTTGCTCTCTCTTACCTCTTTTCTAACCGTATCTATGCGGTTGTGTAATATTTCAACTTTGTCCGAATAATCCTCTTTGATTTCTTTTAGTCTTTGGCCTTTTTGGATTTGTATAGACTCAATTCGAACGTTGAAATCGTCTTTATCTTCTTTCCTTGTGCTTTCGACTAGTCCGATTCGAAATTTCATAACCGAAAACGTTGCGATGAAACCACCCAACGCCAAAACAACACCCATCCACGGTAACAATTCATTCATTTTACGCTGTCTCCCTATTAAATAAATGCCTACAATTAAACCTTAAAAGGTTGTACTTCTTATTTTTTATATCATCGAATCGAGTATAAAAGCTCTCCGGGTCAATGTCTGTATTTTCAATAATATCCGTTTTTTTTATAATTGTTTTAGTCATTATCGGGGTTGGATATCCGCGTTTAAATCTGATCATTCTTCCGTTATAACAATAACGCACACTACATTTTGGACTCAATGAAGTTGCCGACCCTAGAAGGGTAATAAAATCATTCGGTTTCGAATAAATAGCTTGCACCTTGTTCGGGTTGTATTTTTTACTTTTTAGCTTCCTCCAATCGTAACGCTTTCGAGCGATTAGAACATAGGTAACAACACTAATCGACATAAAAAGAACAACTTTAAAGTAATCGGGAATTGTGTTATCCGTCATAGCTATATATAAATAATCTACAATGTCATAGGAGAATAAAACAATACAAGCAACCGCAACAAATAAAGACGGAACGGTTTTTTTTGATTTGCTAAAAATATAAATGGAAATTGAAAGCATTAAAAAGCTACTCAAAGTCCAGTACAAAACATCGCTGTCCAGGTGTTCGGGAACCGTCCTCATAATAATGTTATAAAGGAAATAAAAGAACAACATTACCCCGGCCTTTTGGTAGGGTGTCCACTTCTCCAATCTCCTTCGATGGTTATTTTCAAAGTGCCTTCTTCTTCCGTAATAGTTGCTTTTTCTCCTAGCTTTTCAACTAGTTTTTTAATCTCTTTCACTGTCTCTTTCATCCCTTTACGGTGTTAAATAGTTGGTAATATCCTGAACAATTGCGTCATGAATCTCTTGCGTGTAACCGTTGTCGATATCCTCTTGAGTCACTCCGGCTACGAATAATTTATTTAGTCTTTTCTTGGCTTGCTTTACGTGTCCACGGATCAACATATTCGTCGCCGGCATTAATCGACCATAGCAATAATCAATGTTATCTTCCGTCAATTCACCGTTCAAACTTCTTAATCCGAAATATTTTGCAATAATTTCATTAAATAAAATGTAACCATGTCGCGACTTCTTTTTAAGTTCCGGCATAATTGGGTCAATCTCCCTTCCCGAAAGCAAGTAGACCTTGTTTAATACAGTAACAACCGCCTTTAGTGTTGGCGTTGGCTCTGAGAAATCCCAACCCCAATTTTGTTGCAAGTCCATTCCGTCGCCATCCTTGCCAAGGTAATCGACCTCGTTTAATGGTGGTGTATTTTCTGCACAAAAATCCGTCACCGCTTGCGCTTCTGAATCGGCGTTTCGAAACTCTTCAACGGGCATTAATCCCGCCCCTGTTTTTATAATTGCTACTATCATGCTATTTCCATGTTTAAAGACATTGTACATTCGCCCGGCTTTTGATTTGCGTCGTACTCAATTTCAACATAATCTCCCGCCGTAACTGAAATACTTACAACTTCAATTCCGCCGTTGTCTGCGTTTATATTGGTAAGGCTTACCGTTGCCTCAACCACCCCGTTTACGTGGATTTTCATTTGCGTGGTGGAATCGGCTTCTTTTGTCTTGTAAACCAAAGCAACTATTGTTCCCGTGTAGGGTATCGGTTGCCGTGTTTTGTCCTTGCTTGAATCGTCTGCGTCTGAGCTTTTCCCGTTGGCGATTAGGAACTTTCCCGTTACATCTGATTTTGCTCCAAATGGACAACACGAAGCCTTTTGCACGGAAGAAGTAATGTCAGACAAAAACGCTAGTGTTCCCGATGCATTTTGGAAATTTATAGTTCTTGACCCTGTTAAAGCAAGAGTTCCAATAGTAGTAGTATTTCCGCCTATTTGAAGGGTTAATTGGGGAATAGTAGCTTTTAAATGTAAAGCTCCTGATTTACTTATATGTGTGTAATCTCCTGTTATATCATCTGCAAAGAGATACCCGTCTGAAATCCCTCCATTATTTCCAAATACCAAGGCAGTATCTCCCAAACCTGGAAAATTAATTGCTTGATAAGAAATATTGGAATCTTCCAATAATATTGCATCTCCTGCACTAACGGATACATCATTTCCTCCCGTTGTGTTACCAATTGCCAACGTTGTAGAAAAATCTTCACCACCTCCCGTTCCAATCGGAGGTAGTGGATTAATTCTAAATCTGAATAAACTGACTGCTCGTCCCATAATTACGCGTCGTGATAAAGGGCAAGGGTGAAATCAATCGTCCCCGCCGTTGTTCCATTTGGAACGTATGACAATCTAATGAATGGATATGGAAATATAGTATCGAAAACCGTCGTTACCTCGCTTGTAAGAAGCCATTCGAGCGAAGTTCCTGTTCCTGCTTCAACATCTACATTTGGCGAATATACAGAAGCCCAAATAGCTTGGTCGTGCGAACCTTCAATAATTAATTTTCCGTCTCCGTTTGTTCCAACCTTGTTCGCTACAATCGACCATTCGTAAGACTGACTAACCGAAATCGGGTCGGTGCTGAATGTTGCTGCTGCATCCTGTGGAGAAACTCCGTCGGAAGCATTCGTTGAAGTGCCTCCGGTTTTAAATGTGTAAACTGTTACCGTTGTGTTTGCCATAATAATTAAAAATAACCGTTGAAAGAAAATTCCACTTCGACCCCTTCAAACTCTGGGTAAATGGCGGAATTATCTAAAATAAACCATTGAATTGCTTTGTACGTTCGAACCGCGTCGTTGTATCTTATTTCGGCATTTCGAAAAGATTGGTTCGCCGTTGCCGTGCTTGCGTTTTGCTGATCCTGGGAAATAGTCCCAACAGGAGTAGCCTTGTAAATTTCTTCTGTGTTGTAGTGGAAATAAATAAACCCCTTCAACATCAATTTCATGCTTTCCGATATGTGTATTTGACCTCCACAATCGTCTGTATTGCAAAATGCGTCCCATATATCAATGAAACGCTGTGTCTGTGGCACACCGCCCAAAAAATCCGCAAGGAATAAAGCCTTCAATTCATCGCCTAGCAACTGGCACAAATACAGTGACTCGTACCGGTCGATTGCTTCCTGAATATCTTTTTCAGAAAAACAATTTTGCGAAATCTTAAAGCTTCCTTGTAGAAAGTCGGATGGTGTGCAAAGACTCATTTCTTATACCTTTTTTACGAGCTTCTTTTTAACAAGATCCGCAACGTTTTTCGGGTGTACCTTTACAATGTCTCCTTTGCGCTTACGCATTGAAGGCATATCGGCGATAAGTTCAACCTCAACTCTGTCGAGTAGGTTAATTTTTTCAGCCGTTTTTCCTGTCGAGGTTTTTACAGTTTCTTTTTTATCTTCTGCCATTTTGTGTTTTTTATTAGTAATTACAATAACAAATTTAAACAAAAAAAGGTCGCCATTATGGCAACCCTTTTCCTTGTAGTGTATGCCTTATTTCTAAGGTTGGTTGATAGCTGCAACAACCGTTGCTAAAGTATCAAAGATAAATGCTCCAACGTGATTAGACGCGATATAGTGAGCAAGGAAAGCTTCCGATCTAACGCTTACGGCGTTGTTTCTGAAATCTTCTCCGTTTCGTCCCCATTCCGACATGACATCCTGAAAGAATTTAACGTTACTCATACTCATATCACCTACCAAGAACTCGCCCGGCGTGATAAAAGGACAATCAATCAACGTAACGCCTCCAAGTGGTGCGCGTAAATATTGACCGTTAGCATCTTTGATAGATTCGAAAAGAAACAAATCGTCACAATTAACGAAAGCAAAGTTTGCACTAAAGCCAAGGCAATTGATTTGAGAAGCACAAGCACGAATCGCATCGGCAAAATTTGCCTGTGGTACGCTTGAAGCTTTTGTTCCCGCAACGAATGCCGTTGCTTGTGGCGTGATTCCTAGTAAGTTTTGACCTACTCCGTCACCGTTCAAGATTTGGTCTTGGATTGTAACGTAAACCAATTTGTCAACGAATCTTCGTATTTCCTCTTGCATCTGTGGCAAGTAAAGAAGTACTTCGTCACAAACGTTCGCGAAATCCGCAACCTTGCGAACCTTAACTTCATTACGTTCCCAATCTTTCGAAACCTCCGGCTTTGCAACACATTCGTCAATGAATGCAGCAACTCCCGTTTCGCTTTTTTCTTCCATCCATGTAACGACTTGCGAAGGTGTTCTACCAACCATTACATAATTTAGAATGTTGAATCTTTCTCTAACGTCCGGCGTTCTTGCGATTTCCGAAACGTAATCAACTGGAATAAATGGAACGCCTGTTGCACTTGGCAAAAGGTTTGAACCAACGCTAATAGATTTCACATCAACTGGAATTGAAAAGTTTCCAATTTTCTTTTCGTGAAGGTCTTTAATGTCTCCGGTTTTCTCTTCCAAGAAGTTTGCTAATCCTTTTACGGCTTTGCTTCCTCCTTTTTCTTCGAGTGACTTTAAACGGTCGGTAAGTCCTTGAAGTCCTTCGCTGATTTTCTCGATTTGCTCTTCGTCTTTAGACTCGTCAATTGCTTTTTGAATTGCTTCAATTTCTGTTTTCTTTGCGAATCCTTTAAGACCTTCTTCGATTTGGCCTTTCGTCTCCGACTTGATAGTTTCGAGCAATTCCAATTGCTCTTTGTTTTCTTCTGACATAGTAATAGTGTCTTTTTTAGTAATTGTTTTTTAAAAATTTGTAATCTATCGAAGTGGATTGCTCCGGCTCCTTGGCTTGAGTGTCTTCCGACGGCTCAATTGTCTTTCCAACATTGTTGTCCAACGTTGGCGTTATCTCGTTACTGCCAAATAAAACGGCGGAGTTTTCGAGTAACCTAATTTCTTTAACAACCCAAAAGAAGCCCAGTTCTTCGGCTTTCTCTTTGTTGATTATTTGATCGAAGTATTTGTTCCAAAAATCAAATTCCTTTTCGCTCTCTTCGTCATTTATTGCAAGCTCCAAATCTAGGTATTGCAACCCGATTGAATGTTGATTTATACGACCCTCCTTGTATTGCAAAAAAACCTTTTCGTTGTAGCTCTTTTTGATGTCCGTAATAAAAACTATCCCCTGCGTTGACCCTTCGCCCTCTATTCCAAGTTCAGAAAAGGAAAGGTCTTGAAGGATAATATCTACAACCTCGCCAACCTTTGCGTCTATTCTATGAATGTGGTCGTGTAAATGGTGAATCGTTTTCTTTCGTTCCGAAATGCTTTTTTTTGCGCTGTCTGGCACCAACATATCGTAATGCGAATCAATCCAATTTGCCGTATTGGCTACCACTTTAACACGCAACGTTTCAATATCTTCGTGAACGGGTGCGTTTGCTTTTGTTGCAAATGTTTTCGAATGAACTTTTGAAACGCCAAACGAAACAGCTTCCGCAGTTATCGGCATTGATTTTTTTTCCGCAATCAAGTTTGCCTTGTTGGTTTTCAACCATCCGTAAAGCTCTGATTTTGTTTCAAATTTTGGTATCTCAATTCTCATTTTCTTACGACTTTGTTAGAACGAATTATTTTCGTTTTCGCTTTTCGCGATTTTTTCAACGCTAATTTGTCGACCTTTTTTTTCTTCATTGTCATATTACAAATCTAGCAAATCCCTTGCTTGTGATTCGTCAATGAGATTAAGGGCGCGAAGCTTCTCGATTCCTTCCACTGTTTTTTTGAATGCGCTTGCCTTTTTGTCGTCAGCTTCTGACTTCTCTTTTTGATTAGCTTGGAGGCATGGTAAATGAGTAAAGTCCGGCCATAAACGAAGACCGCTTTTTATATCTTGTTCGGTTAGAATGGCCTTGCTTAGTTTCTCCAACCACGATTCCGCTTGTGGAATTATCGTTGATTCATACGCCGAGCGTTGCCCCTCTTTTTGGTTCTCGAATGTTGCTCCTTTTTCATCGCTGAAAATGTTCATATTTAAACCAAATGCGTCTACCAAGATCCGGAAGTTTTGCGTTTCCTCCAAATGCAATGCAAGCTCTTCAACATCGAAATTCATTGCTTGCCATTTCAGCGACCCGTTCGTTACAATCACTTGGCTTTGGTCTTCTTTAAGGCCGTATTTGCTGTCGAATTTCTCTTGTAATTCTTCCTTTTCTTTTGGCTTTAATGGAATGCTTCCCGTTTCATCACCCGAACTATTTGAAAGAATACCAATTGCCCCACGTTTCGCGATCAATACATTTCGCGCCTCGTAGCTTTTGAATGTATTTGTAACTGGGAATTGCAATGTCTTTAAAACGCTTTGCCCCTTGATTCCGTCGGAACCTCCATAGTTGGCAAAATGAATAATTTCTTCCGCTGTATAGTCTTCTGATTTACCATTAACCTCTAATTTATAGCCGTCAATTATTCCCGATTCTTCTATTTGCTTGTACAGTTTCCCGGTCAACTTCATTTCAAGTAAGTCATTCGGAAGGTTGAAAAGCGACGAAGGGGTTGTAATAAATTCGCCCCCATTCATAAGCGTAAAAGACTCTCCGAATATCTCGAAGAAAACCCAATTTTGAATGATAAACTCTTTCTGAGATTGAAGGACATTCGGGGTTTGCAACAAGTCCAAAACGGGGTGCGTGTCTATCTGTTCCGCGTCTTCTCCTTCGCCTCTAACCAATCGAATTTTCATATTCGAAGCCATTGATGCCTTACGGTTTATCACCGTTTTAACCTGTGGAACCAATGAATACCAATCAAGAAGCTGTTTGTCGTTTAGCCATTCGGGCGACGATTGCCCAACAAGGTAATTATTTACGGCGCTTCCCGCGCTTCCCTTGTCCCAAAACTTATACCACGGAATTTTAATACTAGCCACAAAAAATCGTTTTTACAAATCTAAGCATTTTTAAAAATCACCGTCAACGAATCGTTTGACCATCATTGCTAGGCTCGTTAACGCGTCGGGTGCGTCGTCATGCTTCGCCTTTCCTGTCTTTAGGTACCCTGTTAATTCTCGCATAAAACGCCCATATTCCGGTATGGTTTCCCAGTCTTCACGGAACCGGAAATACTTCTTTATGAACGCGCTTTGCATCATTATTCGGGTGTGTTTATTTGTGGTTGAGGCAACCGGAAGAATCGTTGTTGAACCTTCTAGTTTTTCCCTCAATTCTCTTGCAAACATCTTGCCCCCTGAGTTGGATTCAACCCGCACGTACTCCGGTTCAATTCTGTCGATTAATTCTAAACAACGGGGAATAGTTACTTCGACCCCTTCCGTTGTAAATATAACTTCGTGTATGTAAATAATGCCATCTTTGTACCACCCCAAAGGGAAGGAAAGCGAATCGGCTCCGTCTTCTGCCGTGTCAATAAATCCGATTTTTCCCTCTACAAAGTCCTGTTCGCCTTCTTTGTCTCCCGGTGCATCGTCAATAAATGAAGGGTTGTAAAACTGTAGATCCTGAGCCGGGAAAAGTATTCCTTTAGATTCGATTGGTTCTTGTTGGTATTCAGCAAGCCAAATTGATTCTTCTGTTTCGGATTTTACTTGAAGATATTGCTCCGTTGTTTTAACAGCCTCGCAAAAGGTTTCCCCGTTTTCATCAAGTGCCGGAACAACTATTATTTCGTCATAATATCCACTTTCGATATTCTTTCCGATTTCGTCCTTTTTCGTCCACCTTGTCCCAATGTCTATTGAAGCGCAATCCTGTTCTAATCTCGAATTGTGCGCCGACTCTTTCCAACGTTCTGTCTTTTCAAGGGTGTTTTCTGATAGCGCGTCTTCCATTGATTTATAAAGGTCGTCGGTTAGCGCAAGAATAGAGGCCCCGAACCCAATAATAGTTCCACCAACACCCGCACCAAAGAAGCTTACTTGCTTGGCCTGTTTTACATTCCACCCAGTAACGGCGGATTTGTCTTCGGATAATGTCACCAAGGGAAAGACCTTTTTGAAAGTGTCGCTCTTTACAATGTCCCGAACATCGTAGCTAAATTTCTGATAAAGTCGCGCCGTACAACAATTACGCATTACCGATTCAGTTGGGTTGTGGCCTAGCATCCACGCACAAAAAACGGAAGTAATGTAAGACTTTCCGGCTCTTGGGGGCATACATACGGCGAGCCGATTTATTTCCTTGTCGTTGACTCTTTGCATCCCGTCGGCTATTTGCTTAAGGAATGATCTTGTATTGAAAAACTCCGGGTCATGGTAGAGGCAATATTGCCAAAATGAACGCCTGGAAAGTTCAATCTTTGCGCTTTCAATTATTTGTTCGGCTGTCGTGATATTGTAAAGATAACGAAAAACCCCCGCCAAAAGGCAAGGGGCTTATCTAGCACACAAATATTAAATCAGCGGTTTTAATCCTTTTCATTTTTCATTCTAGCGTCTTCCCATGCTTCTCTAATGTCACCGTAATACAACCAAGCCTTAAAAAAATCTATTATCGTTCTCATTCGAAGGCTATTCCGAAACGGCTATAAACTATTCGCCATTGCACGCCATAATTCAGCCATGTATAATGCAATTTCCTTTAGTTCAACATTAGTTAATTCGATTTCATCTTTATAAACCGCATCTTCTTCTGTTGTCCAAAATCCGTCATACCCTTCATATATTCTGAATCTTTCGTCGCATTCTGATATTCCTAATATTCCTTTATTTGGGTATATCTTTTTGCCTGTGGTTAGTTTGTAGCCGTCTTTTATTTTTTGCATCAATATTAAATTAAGGTTAGTTTTCTTCCAGTGTCATTATTACATAACCTTCTTCTAATCCGTACTGACCACCTTTGAATATGTAAACAATCTGCCGTATGTAACTTGCTATTGTTTCTCCTTTTTGGTCAATAACTTGAAATTCGATATAATCTCCCTCTTTGAAATCTCTATCGTTTTTTCTTAACTCCCACGGCTTTACTCCCAAGCTGTGTTGCGATGCGTACTCCGCGTTTATCTTTAACTGGTGAAATAATATTCTTGACATAATTTCTTAATTACTGGTTAAACATCTGTAAAGCTCCATTGTCGCGCGGGTGTCTCCCATCGCTCTATGAGATTGGTCGTTATTAATTCCGTAATGACTCAGAAGCGTTGCGAGTTTATGGTTCTCATAATTGGTTTTATTTTCTTTTGCGATTAACAAGGTATCGATCACTTCCAATTTAAAAACGTATGCAAATCGAAGTAAAAATTCTTCAATCCAAGGGCCGTCGAAACTCTTCGCATTGTGTCCTACAACCTTTCCACCGTACTTATTTAAGTACGCCCAAATAGAGCAAGCAACTTGTTTTGCCTCGCAACCGTTTTCTATTTCCTCCATGCTTATACCATTGACCGCCATTGCTTCGGGGTTATAGGACACTAGTTGCCCTAGTTGCTCTTGAACGCTTGGACATCTTTCGTAAGGCTTCACAATCCATTGGTCGGAGCAGATTTCTTTTAAATCTCCATCCGTTATGATTATGGCAATTTCGCAAATGCCGTTTTTCTTTTTACTGAACCCGCCCGTTTCAATGTCTAAAAATATTAGGTTTTCTTTCGTCATGGTTGTATTTCTAA
>Ga0255047_10001292_pt1 | contig 18481 bp, 18 predicted proteins | sample JV7_2_1_MG_FD_183640 | JGI IMG/M metagenome (GOLD analysis project Ga0255047, IMG submission 183640) | Seawater microbial communities from Jervis Inlet, British Columbia, Canada - JV7_2_1 | ecosystem: Environmental > Aquatic > Marine > Inlet | place: Canada: British Columbia | collected 2016-10-06 | reverse complement strand
GGCGTAGCGCCATGCCCCCGGAGACCACCCACGACAAGTTCAAGAGCCTCGGGGATCTGGCTGCCTACCATATAGTCGAGGGGATCATGGTCCCCATGCGGGCCCTGTTCTTCCTCGTCGGAGTGATCGCAGGGGTCGTCGCCCTCCCCTTCTTCGCCTTCCTGGCACTGCACCAGCGGCTGAAGTAGCCGCCCCCGCCCCCGTGGTAGACTGGATCTTCTACGATCCAGCACCCCGGGGGCGGACAAATGAGGCACCTGATCTACACGGCGGCGCTCCTGCTGGCGCTGGCCCCTGCGGTCTTGGCCCAGGGCCAGCGCTCCGCTGAGTTCTACCCGCTCAACCCCACGCACCCGTCGACCTACCGGGCGGGGAACCTCACCGGGGACGACGCCGTCACCACCATGGCCGCTCCCCTCACCAAGGGGGACGGGATCGGGGTCGTCACCTCGAGCAGTGCCTGGAAGACCTGGGGTCATACCTCGATCCGGGTCCACGTCTCCGGGGACGTCGCGGCCACGACCGTCGACCTCGAGACCTACCTCTGGGTCCTGAAGGCCGGCGGCGACTACACGGTCGACGCCGACTGGGACGGCCATATCATTTCCCGGAACTCCCTGACCTGTGACTCCACGGTCACGAAGGACTCCAGATACCCCGTCGTGGTCCCCCTTTATTTCGACCTGGGGGGAGCGACCCACGTCGAGTTCCGCGTGCGGAACGTCGCGGTCGGCGCCAACGTCCTGATCGTGCCCGTCTACATTGGGGCGCCCGAGCCGGGGCAGTAGCCCCGTGCGCCGTCTCCTCCAGGGATCCGCGATCGTGGTCCTGGCCTCGTTCGGCGCGACCATTGGGCTGATCAAGCAGGAGGTCGCCCTCGAGTTCGCCCGCCAGGGCACCCCGCCCGCCTCGACCCCCTCCGCTCCGGCCCCCGGCGTCTTCTCCCAGCACGCCGACTCCGAGGGGAACTGGTGGAGCCAGAACTCCTCGGGCGCTTTCCAGGGCCTCCCCCCAGCTCAGTGGGTCCAGGCAGCCCCCGACGTTGGCCTCGACGATTGGGACGGGACGGGCACCTTCACCAACGGGATCCAGACCGCCGGCACCGCAGCCGTCACCACGGCCTACGCCTTCGCCCCCGCCATGAACGTGGAGGACGACACCGGGGACGCCGACGTGGCCCTCATTGTGGTCCCGGCCATGGAGTCGAAGTACCGGCCCCGCTGCGTGATCCGCTTCCGCACGGTCAACATGGACAACGGCCGGGTCTTCATTGGGCTGACCCTGAACCCCTTCGGCCATGCTGACTCGACCTCCCCGGCCTATGATCATATTGGGATCAGCTTCGATAAGACCACCGTCGGCGAAACGACGTGGCAGCTGGACCGCTGGGACTCGAGCGGCTCGCAGACCAACACCGAGATCACCTACACCGAGGGTTCTGACTGGGCCCTCGTGATCGACGTGAACTCCTCCAGCTCCGCCACCGTGAAGCTCCACAAGGACATTGGCACAGCGGGGAACCTCGGCCCGGCGACGGAGGTCTGGTCCTCGGGGGTGCTCACCACCCAGATCCCCTCGGACACGCCCATGAACGCCGGCGTCAGCCTCTTCAACGACGTGGACGCGGCGGCCGACAACATAGCGGTCTACGACGTCTACTACTGCTCTCAGCCCCCGGGGTACTAGCATGGCCGGGACCAAGATCATTCTCGAGCGCCGAGATTTCCGCGAGCTTCACCCCCAGGGGAACTCGAGCGGAGGCTTCGAGGCCCTCCTCGTGGACCTCGGCCTGACCCTCGAGTCCCAGGCCCGGGGCCTGCACGGCTGCGCTCGACACATTCAGATCGAGGTCAGCGACGGGGGCGCCGAGCTCTCCGAGGGCCAGGTCGCGACCCTCGACCAGACGATCCGGGACGCCCGGGGAGGCTGCTATGTGGCGTCGTAAGCTCGCCCCCTGGTTCGCGATTTTCGTGGCCGCTGGGCTCGTGATCTCCGTCCCCCAGGCGGCGGAAGCGATCAACACGGGTCTCGTCAACAGCCTGATCCGTCAGTATCTGGAGCGGATCGGACTCACGGACTCCGAGGGCAACCCCACCGAGACCTCCGATACGCTCACGGTCACGCACACCGGAACGACCACCGACGCCGCCACGATCACCGCGGACAACTCCACCACGGGGACGGCCCTCCGGATCACGAGCACGTCCACGGACACCGGCACCCGGGACATGTTTGAGCTCCGGGACGACAGCGGGGGGTTCTCGAGCAACACCTCCCTCGCGAACTGGTTCACGCAGTCGAACACCACGGCCTTCACCCTCGATCACAACGGGGGAGGAAGCGCGAGCGTCGGGATCTTCCTGGACCACGCAGGCGCGGGCGCGGCCCTCAAGGCCACCCAGTCCCTCTCGGACAGCGGGGACATTTCCTGCGTCGTGGCCTCCAGCACGAACTCAGGCGCCGGGGAAGCCTTTGCGATCCAGTCCACCGCGGGGCGCGTCCAGCTCCAAGGCGGCGTCCAGCTCCAGCGCTACGTCGAGGCCTCGACCGCCACGGTCGGCACGCCGCAGGTCCTCACGGTCGCTGAGAGCGGGACCCTCTGGCTCAACACCGGGGCGACCGAAGAGGTCCACTTCACGCTCCCGACAGCGGTCGCTGGGCTCACGTATTCGTTCTCCAGCATGGATTCTGACGGCCTCCAGGTGAATTGTGCCTCCGGGGACACAGTCACGATCAACGGCGCCACCTCGGCTACCGCGGGCTACGTCTCCTGCACGGGGACGACCAGCACGCTCACGATCACGGCCATGGACGACACCTCCTGGTGCGCGTGCGCCTCGATCGGCGACTGGGACATTGACGGGGAGGCCGCCACGAGTCTCTCAGGCGGGTTCTACTGGTCCTCGAGCGCCGCCACGGCGAACGAGTCGGGCGTGCCCATTAAGGCCGCTGGAACCACCACGGCCCAGACCCTCCGGGGCTTTTCTCACACCAGCAACCGGCTGACTTACGACGGCATAGCGGACAAGGAATTCGTGATCGTGGCGTCGATCTCGGCCACGAAGGCCTCCGGCGGCGCGGCTCTCGGGTCGTTCTACGTCTACGAGAACGGGTCCGTGGTCACGGGGTCCGAGATCCAGCGCTCAATCTCCAACACGACGGACACTGGAGCCTTTTCGCTCACGGTTCAGGTCACCGGGTCAACTGACGATTACTGGGAAATCTGGTGTAGCACGCCCAACGGGGACGATCTGACGTTTGTGCTCGGTAACGTCCAGATCTTCTCGAGTTCCAGAAACTAGTCCTTGTTTCTCATGGGGGAGGTGATACTCTGTCCCCCAGAGGAGAGGGACCCCTGTGATCAAGCTCGAGCGCATTCAGCCGTCCGGCGGACGGCTGCTCCTGACCCGCGTCATTCAGACTCAGACCGCGGGAGGGATCGCGATTCTCACGGACCACGACAAGGTCTTCTACGAGGGCACGATCCTGGCGAAGGGTCCCGGGCGCCTCCACCGCGTCCTCGACCAAGGGGAGCCGATCTTCAACGAGATCCAGCTCCTGGTCGGCCAGACGGTCCTGGTCTCCAGCATGGCCTGGGGCGCGGGCCTGATCGTCCCCCAGGAGGACGACGACCTCGAGGCCGTGATCCTCTCCGAGGAGGCCCTCGAGGCCGTCCTCAAGCCGGAGGCGTTGCCGTGCCCGCGCTGACCTTCCGCACGAACACCCGCTACCTCGACCCCCACACGGGGATCCACTACCTGACCACCGAGGAGGGCAAGTTCCGCAGCCGGAAGGGCAAGCGGGGTCCCTACTCGAAGGTCCACTTCCCCCCGGAGGACCTCGACCCCAAGGTCCTCCGCCGGCTGGAGGAATTCAAGCCATAAGCTACTGCCCGATCCCCAGGGCAAAGGGGGTGCTGCCATAGTTCAAAGCGAGAACGGGGGCCTATAGAGCCTCTGATCCAGGTGCGAGACCTGGTGGCAGGGTGTCCGCGGTAGTCTAAGTGGTAGGAGCCTCTTGCAGGCTGTTCGGCAGTCTTGAGGTGTCCCGGTTCGAATCCGGGTCGCGGAGTCTGGATGGTTACGCCGTAGCTCAGGCTGGTAGAGCGCAGGGGGAGACTCCTGAGGGCACGGGTTCGATTCCCGTCGGTGTTTTCTGAATTCTGAATGCAAGAGGAGAGAATCATGGAGCAGATCTATGAGTACTTTGACCCCAGAGAGCAGGAGTTCTTCGGAGTCGCAACGAAACCGGATCGCCTCATTATCGGGGAGTCTTCTTACCCCCGGTGGGGCTTTGGTACCCACCTCCCCCGAGACGAGGTCGCCAAGCTCCACGTCGCCCTCGGCAAGTGGCTCGTCGCCCACCCGGCTGCCAAGTGACCTGGGACGAGATCTGCGAGGCCGGCTGCGGGCTGGCCTTCCTGATCCCCCTCGCGGGCGCCGTGGTCTTCGGCATTGCGGCCTTCGTGCTGGCGGTCTCCAATGCCCGCTGAGTGGCTCGAGAACCTCCGCGCGACCCGGCGCCCGGCCCGCCACGACGAGTGCCAGCGGATCGTCCGCATGCCGATCCGGGAGCTCCCCTCGCAGGAGGAGATCGACGGCGCCTCCCGAGCCTGGGTCCAGCCCAAGGCCTACGAGGAGGGCTTCCGCCTGCAGCTGGCCCAGGCCCGCGGGATCCTGGAGTTCGAGAAGTACGGGAAGCTCCTCGGGCACCTCGGCGTGGGCAGCGGCAAGAGCCTCCTTGGCTACATGATCTGCAGCTCGTGCTTCGCCACGAGCCGGGGCCGGGCGCGGATCCTGTGGCTGATCCCCGCCAATCTGGAGAAGGACTTCACCTCCTTCCACCTCGAGCAGGGGAGAAGGAAGCTCCGGGTCAACAACGTCCCCGTCACCGTGCTCTGCGGGAAGACGGCGGAGCGCCGGAAGGCCCACTATCAGTTCGCCCGCCCGGGCGTCTACCTCGTGCCCTACTCCCTGCTCTCGGTGCCCAGCACCCCCGCCCTCATGGCTGGGATCAACCCCGACCTCGTGGTCTCGGACGAGGGCCACTTCCTGCGGAACGCCTCCGCCCGCACGAAGCGCTTCTTCGACTGGGCCGAGAACCGAGAGCCCGAGCCCCTCTTCGTCAGCATGTCGGGGACCTTGACCAACAAGTCCCCCATGGACTACCACCGGATTGCCAAAGTCGGCCTCCAGGGGACCTCGCCTCTTCCCCTCCCCCGTGACCAGGCTCGGGTCTGGGCCACGGTCCTCCGGTCGTCCGCTGAGGCCCCCAACGGCCCCAACGGGCACGCCATGGCTCCCCTGCTGGAGTGGGCCCGCACGTCTTTCCCCCAGCGCCGGGCGGAGTTCACTCGGACCACGGAGGGCCTGCGGGCGGCCTATGAGCTCCGGCTCCTGAGCGCCGAGGGCTACGTCTCCTGTGGCGCGGACGAGGTCGGCTCGAGTCTCCTCATGGAGCGGGCGCCCTGCGACCAGCCCGGGCCTGAGCTGGCGGGGCACCTCAAGACTCTCCAGGACTACGGGGAGCACCCGAGCGGGGACATTCTCCAGCACGGGATCGAAATGTTCGCCGCCGCCCAGGAGCTCTCCGCCGGGTTCTACATTCGGCGCTTCTGGCCCGAACCCGGGGAGTTCACCGCCGACCAGATCGACCGGGCCAGGGAGCGCTGGGAGCTGAATAAGACGGTCTGCTCCCTGCTGCGGGAGTTCTTCACCCGCCAGCGCCGCCCGGTCCCCGGTCTCGACACGCCCCTCCTCGTGCGCCGGCACATGGCCACAGAGGGCCCAAAGAAGGTCCCTGGAGCACTCCATGAGGCTTGGAGGCAGTGGAGGGAGATCGACCCCTTGGGTCTCCCAGAGAGGCTCGCTGAGCCCGTGCGGGTGGACGACTACAAGCTCCGGGCCATGCTGGCCTGGTGCAAAGGGAAGAAGGGGGGAGTGATCTGGGTTCGGAACATTGAGATCGGCGCCTGGGCCTGCGAGGTCCTCCGCGCCGCAGGCCTCCCCGTCATGGCCAAGGGGGAAGGTGCTGACTGGTCCATGGGGGACGGATCCGAGCGCTTCTTCTGCGTGGCGTCCATGTGCCACGCGGTCGGGAAGAACCTCCAGCACTTCCGGCATCAGCTGATCCTCCAGCAGCCCTGGAACTGGGAGCAGCTCCTCGGCCGGCTCCACCGCAAGGGCCAGGAGGCCGACTGCGTGGTGACGAGTCTCCTGCTCCCCCTGACGCTGGACGAAATGGTCCTGAGCTCCGGGATCGTGGACGCGATCTATTCGACGGAGACCATGGGCACGCAGCCCAAGATCCTCACAGCGAGCTGGAACCCCCCGCCTCGGATCTTCCGGGGAGCAGAACTCCGGCAGGTGGGCTTCGACTCCCCTGCTCTCAACGAGCACAAGAAGAGATTCCTGAAGGAGAGGTTTGGGTGCTAGGCAAGCGAGAAGACTGGGAGACGATTCGGGGGCCCGAGGGCTACGACGATCTGGTGCGGACTCGCACCCCGGACGGCTGGCTGGTCGCTTGGGGGAAGAAGGCGACCTTCCAGATCAAGGACCCTGAGCACGTCTGGCTGGTGGTGCCCGAGAAGGCTCCCCTCCTTAGCCGGAGTGAGTCCATGGACCTCCTGAGCATTGCCGGGAAGGCAGAGCGGGCTTGGAAGGCCTGGACCACATACACAAACGACACCTTCGTGGCTGGCCCAATGAGGGAACTCAAAGAGGCCCTCGACCGCTTCAACGCCCCGGATCTGGGGTGCTAGCCAGCGAGCTGATCACGGCCCTCCAGGCGATCCTGGAGGAGCACGGAGACCTCGAGGTGGCCATGGTCTCGGACTCCGGCCGGGAAAGCGACCCCGGCGGGGTGCGGGCGCAGCTCATCTACGAGCCCCACTGGACCAAGACTGGACCGCGGACCACCGCGGGTCTCAAGGCGGTGATCTCGTGAGCCGCCTCTCCCGCCGGCGCCGGAAGCTCCTGAGTCTGATTCGCCGCAAGTGGACGGATCCCTCCCCCAAGCTGCAGGCCAGGGTGCTGGTCTGGCTCCAAGAATTCAACCAGGTCGAACGACAGATCAACGCCCGCAGAGTCGGGAACACGGAAGGAACGGAATCATGAGTTGGAACTACGACGAGGTATCGAAGCGCCCGGAGCGGCCCACAGGCCTCAACCAGAGGTCCGGGATCTACGAGGCCCGGGTGCGGGGCCTCGAGAAGTTCAACACCCGCGACGGGAACCTCCCGGCGATCCGGCTCACCGTCAAGATCACGAAGGTGGTCTCCCCGCCGGCCGAGGGGGGCGCCCACGCAGTCGGGGACGAGGTCACCGACGTCGTGGTCGAGAGCGTGTCCGTGAAGGCCAAGCCCTTCTTCCTGATCGACGTCCGCAAGAAGCTCGCCGGGATCATGGGCTTCCCCCCGCAGGCCGAGGACGCGGACTGGGACAAGCTGATCTCCGACAAGGACCTCCAGGAGGTCCTCGAGGATGACCTCCTCGTCCGCGCCATGGTCCGGGTCTCCGTCGGCCCGCAGCAGCCCAGCAAGCGCTCCGACAAGACCTGGGGCGCGGTTTCCTTCACGCGGATCCAGGAGTAGACCATGTCAGTAGTCGGGTTCGACACGGAAACCTACCGCTTCGGGCCCGGCGACCTGACCCCCAAGGTGGTCTGCGCCTCGTTCTGGGGGCCCGGGGAGACCCACGTCCAAGGGAACGGCGTGGCGGACCATATCCGGCCTTACGTCCGTGCCGCCCTCCGGGGCGGTGTCGTCGGGGCCAACGTGGCCTACGACCTCGCCTGCTGTGCGGCGGCCTGGCCGGATCTGATCCCCGCTATCTACGACGCCCTCCACGGGGAGAGGGTCCACGACATTTCGATCCGGGAGACCCTGCGCCTCCTGGGCACGGGGGGGAATCCCGAGTTCGAGAAGGGCCGGAAGACCGACCGCAGCCAGGCCGGTCTCGCGAAGCGCCACCTCGATCGAGTGCTCGGGGGCAAGGACGGGGGCGGCTGGCGCACCCGCTACGACGAGCTCGACGGGAAGCCCGCAGCGGACTACCCGGAGGCGGCCTACGTCTACGCCCTCGAGGACGCGCGGGCGGCATACGACGTCTACCAGGCCCAGGAAAAGTGGGCCGCTCTCTTCGCGACCGAGAGCCTGCACGTCTTCGCGGCCTTCCAGCTCTACCTCTCGACCGCTGAGGGCCTTCTCGTGGACGCCGAGCGGCTGGCTGAACTCGAGGAGCACTACCTCGCCCTCCTGGAGCCGAGCTGCTTCCCCCTGCTCTACGAGCAGGGGGTGATCATTCCCCCGGAGAAACCTCGGCCGATCGTGGCCGTGCGGCACACGAAGGACTGTCCTCACCGAGGCAAAATGCCGAGGTGCGCATGCCCCCGGACCCCCCAGCGAGTCCACGAGGAGGGCTGCAAAAAACGGGCGTGTTCATGCCCCCCGAAGCTCACCAAGGGGGATCCGGACGAGCACGTCCGCATGGCGATCGTCCAGGCCCGGATCGTGGAGGTCTGCGAGCGGTTTGGTCTCCCCGTGAAGAAGACCGAGACGGGGAAGGTCGCCACCGGGAAGGAGGTCCTCGCGGAGCTCTACGGACTCGACGACCTGCTCGCCAGCTACCGGGAGCGCGCGGCCCTCGTGAAGCTGAAGACGAGCTACTTCCCCCAGCTGCACTGGCCGCCTGGGCTCGAGAACCCAGCGGCCGAGCGCGTGCACCCGAAGTACAACGCCCTCATGAAGACCAGCCGGGTCAGCTCGAGCGGGAACCGGAAGGGCAAGCCAGCCTACTACCCCTCGGTGAACATTCAGCAGGCCGACCCCCGGATCCGGGAGGTCTACGTGGCTCCCCCGGGGCAGGTCATGGTGTCCTGCGACTTCAGCTCGATTGACCTCGTGTGCTTCGCGCAGACCCTCCTCGGGATCTACGGGGAGAGCGTTCTCGCGGAGCAGATCAATGCGGGGATCAACCCGCATACGAAGCTTGGCTCAAGCCTGGCATACCGGGAGGTGCCGGAGTTCCGGGAACTACTGGGCAGCACCCTTGTGGATCCCTTCTTGGGGTTCCTGTCCCTCAAGCCGGGAACCCCCGAGGTCCTTCCTACCTACACCCTCCGGGGAAAGCCCGCCTCGTTCTTCAAGTACTGGCGCACGGGGGCCAAGCCGATCGGTCTCGGGTTCCCCGGCGGCCTAGGGCCCCGCACCATGGTCTCCTTCGCGGCGGGCTACGGCATGCACCTCACGATCAAGAAGGCCACGGAGTACCGGGAGATCTGGCGGGAGGAGTATCCCTTCGCCGCCCGCTACCTGAAGGAGTGGGTCCCGCAGCAGGTCTACAAGCGCACCACGAACGCCGAGGGCGAGCGCCGGGCGCTCCATGAGTACGAGTCCCCCCTGGGCACGCGCAGGCGGGGGTGCACCTACACCCAGTGCGCGAATGGCAACGCCCTGCAGACCCCGGCGGCTGAGGGCATGAAGCTCGCCATGTGTCTCGTGGGGGAGGCCTGCCACAACCCGGAGCTGGAGTCCGAACTCCTGGACTGCCGGATCGCGGCCAACATGCACGACGAGCTCCTGGTGCTGATCCCCGACGACGAGCGCAAGCACGAGCGCGCCATGGAGATCAGCCGGCTTATGGTGGCAGGGCAGCGGATCGTGACACCCGACGTGCGGGTAGAGGCCGAGCCAGTTATCATGCGACGGTGGGACAAGAACGCTGAAGCAGTATTCGACGAGGCAGGCCGCTTGACGGTCTGGGAGGAGAAGGGACGTGACTGAATTCTGGGCAAGCACTGCAGGACTGGTGGCCATTTACGCAGGGGTGTTCGCGACTGTCTGGGGGTCGATCTGGGTGACCTACCGCGTCTGGAGGCGCTGGATCTGCCGTTCCCCTCGGGCGAAGCCCAAGGTCGACCCCGTGGAGGGCATGGTCCAGACGGTGATCCGGGCGCTCGAGGAGGAGCGGGAAGCGTGGTCGCTGGAGAAGGATTTCAACGGGAACGGCTGCCTCCGATCCGGGAGCACTGAGGTCCGGAAAGACGGGAGCGTCTACTCCGACCGGCCTGGGGGGATCACCGGGCCGGCCATGTCCAAGAAGCAGCTCCAACGGATCTACGAAGCCAAGAAGGCGTGGCTCGCCTGGAAGGCCATTCAAGGCCTGGCCCCAGCCCCGAAGCTCGAGCCCGACGACAGTCTCTCGGCCCTCACGGCGAGTTACGACGCAGTGCTCGCCGAACGTCATGCCTTTGAGGCCGAACGCAACGAAGCCCAGGCCCGCGCCGGGGCCCTGATCGTGGAGCAGGGGGAACTCCGGGAGGAACTCGGGAATTCCTACGCGGGTCTCGCCAGAGTGGAGTCCTCCAACCGCAAACTCCTGGAGTCTGAGCACCAGGCCCAAATGGCGGTCGAGGAGGCCGAGCAGGCCGCTTGGAACGCCAACCTCGAACTCGGGAGATCGAGGACCAACGAGGTGGGCCTTCGCGAGTCCGTCCGCCTGAAAGAGAAGGCGATTGACGAGCACGCCCGCCAGAACCTCGAGAAGACCGCCCAGAACACGCGCCTCCTGGCCCGCGTGAAGGAACTCCAGGAGAGAGTGGAGCACGAGAAGCGCCAGCGGACGCCGTCCCTCCGGGCCCGACGAGACGTCCTGTGCCGCCCCCCGGAGACGGACTGGAAGAAGCGCTACGAGGAGTTCAAGGAGGAGATCGATGGCCACGGTCCCATGCCCTGGGGCTGGGTCAAGGACTCGCGGCTCGCAGCGCAGCTCCGGGAGTCCTGGGCGGCCTACGACGTGCTGAAGAAGGAGCGGGACGCCCAGAACACGCGCCTCCAGAAACAGGTCAGGCTTCAGAGCGCCGAGCGGCTCCTCCTGGACTGCGGCGAGGCGAATTTCGACGACAACATCTGCGTGGAGGCTTGCGAGCTGGGCCTCGACGAGGACTCGACCGATCCCAGGATCGGAACCTACGAGGTCCCGGAGAACCTGGAAGATTGCTGCGGACTGTACCGGATCTACGAGGACCGTCTCGAGCTGGACTACCCCGGGGAAGAGACCCATGTGATCAGGTTCTCCGAAACGGGTCCCCGGTGAGCGACGGCCAATCCCACGCGGCCCGACTCGATCGCCGCAGTAACCGCCCGCCCTTCGCCCTGGGTTTCGACCCGGGGACCAAGTGCTCCGCCCTCGCGCTCGCTGTCCAGGGGCCGGGGAGGATCCTGGAGATCCACGTCTTCACGGCGCCCAATGCCCCCGCCATGGAGACGGCCCTCGGGCGCTACCTCCCCGCTCGAAGGGGGGAGAGGGGTCTCCTGGTCACCGAGGGCCAGCAGTTCTACACCGATCAGCCCCAGGCCACGGCGGCCAGTCTCCTGCCGCTCGCGGCTCTCAGTGGCTACGTGAGGTCCTGGGGTCACCGGCAAGGCCTGCGCACGCGCTGCCCGCTCCCCGTGGAGTGGAAGGGCAGTATCGCGAAGCGCGTCCACCAGGCCCAGATCCTGAAGGCCATGGGCTGGGAGCACGAACTCCACAAGGGTCTCGTCTACCGGAGCCAGCACATGCCGAAGCCCTTTGTGCCCGAGGGGATCACGGTCCGCCGGAACGGACGGGAGATTGCCCCCAATGCCCTCACGCCCCAGGAGGAGTTCGACGTGATCGACGCCTGCGGCCTGGCGCGCTGGGGGCTGACCCGTGGGTAGCTACGACTGGCGGGACCCCTTCTGGTGGATCGGAGCAATCGGGGTGACCTTCCTCGCAGGGGCGCTGACAGTGCATGGGATCATGTGGGCGCTGTGCCGGTGAACTGCGAGCGCTGCCTCAAGCGAAAGGCCGCCATGAGTCTCTACTGCACCGACGCCTGCCGGGTGGTCCACGTCTGTCTGGAGTGCAGCGATCGGGGGCCTAAGTGAGCGATCGGCCAGTCTGCAAGGTGTGCGGGGACGAGAAATCCCCGACGGGCTGGAGGGCGCCCTACCGCCACCCGCACATGTCGGGGACCCCGCGCCACCCCAAGGCCCCCGAGACCGTGTGCCCTCGGTGCGGGGGACCTAGAACCCCCGCATAGCCCGAGCCTGCCCGAGGAGCCCTAGCCCCTCGGAGCGCTTCTTCTCCCGGCGCTTCTTCGACCGCAGAGAACGCATGGTGCTCAGCACAGCCTTGAGGTCCTCGGGCACGTCGGCGGGGTCCATGCGCGCGAAGAAGGCGCTGATCTCCCCCACCTCACCCCGGCGGACCTTGATCTTCAGGTAGTCGTGGAGCTTGAGACGGAGTTCCTTCTCCTGGTCCACCGACATGGTGCGGGCGCCCGTGAGGGCGTTGAAGACCTTGTTGAACCCCGTGCGCCGGCCGTCGATCAGCTTCTGGATCGAGCTCTGCGCACGGGAGGTCGGCAGGGCCCGGAGGACCTCGTTCAGTCCGCCGGGGACCTCCTGGCGCACGGAGCCGTCGGGCATGGTGACCTCGGAGGTCCCGAGCCCCAGGGGCGCCTTGCGGTAGGTCCCGAACTCCCCGCCGAAGAACATGTTCCTGTCGGTCACCGCCTCGAAGGGCAGCTTCACCAGGGGGTGCATGGAGCCGAGCCCCCGGCGGCGGGCGCCCTGCAGGGTCCCGAGCTCCAGCATTTGGATCACGGTCTCCTGGGGCAGCCCGAGGCCGATCAGGAACTGCTGGTTCCCCTCTAGATCCTTCCACGGCAGGGGGAGAGCAATCGTGTCCTCGGCCTGCTCGGGGAGGAACCCCCCGCTCTCGCCCACGGCGCCCTCGGCCGCCGCTCGCGTGCGGGCCATGAGGGTCATGCCCGTCTCCCCGGGGCGCCGGGCCAGCTGCCCGGTCCAGGCCATGGCCCCAATGGAGAACTTCGCGAAGGGCACGACGTCCCGCAAGAAGCGCTCCTGGGCCGAGTTCACGTTGTAGTTGACGAAGGCCTTGCTGACCGCGTCGATCGCGTCCGTGGGGGAGAGGCCCTTGTCCAGCGCCCGGTTGATCGCCTGGAAGCGGTGCAAATCCTCCGTGAAGTTGCCCATGCGCTCGCCGACCTTCACGTACTGGCTCCAGGCCAGCCGCGCCTTGGCCCCGGCGTTCGCTTCCTTCCAGGCGTCCCCGGCGAAGAGGGCCCTCCAGCTGGAGTGGTCCGTGAGCTTCGCGACCTCGGCCATGAGGTCGGCCTCCGAGTGCCGGTTCATGCCGAGCCCGGCGTTCTCGTAGATCGTGAAGACCTCGCGCCAGGTCCGCCCGCCGGGGCCCAGCTTCCCGCCCTCCTCCAGCCGCAGCATGGCCTGCTCCGCCTCTAGAGCGTAGGATTGCGAGGTGGCCATGAGCTCCGCCCGCGTGGCGTTCCCCGGGTCGGCCGCTGCGTCCCGAGCTGCCTTGGCCGCCGTGGTCCGGGCCTCGCTGGACTTGAGCGCCAGCATGACGTCGGCGATCTCCCCTCCGGTGTAGCCCCGCTTCTCGAGGCTCGAGACCCAGGGCCCGTGCTTCATGGCGCCGAGCATGGAGCCGAAGAGCGTCTTCCCCGTGAGGGCTGCCGACTGTGCGAGGGCCTTCCCCCCCATGTAGCCGATCTGCGGGTGCAAGCCGCCCATGATCACGGCGCCGGACCAGTTGCGGGAGTGGTAGTTCGGGTTCGAGGGGTGTGACGTGAGGGCCGGCTTGAAGACGACGTTCACCCCGGGGTAGTTCCACTCGAGGTGCTTGCTGCCCTCGGCGTCCTTCACGACCTTCCAGTTCTCGGCGTTGAACCCCAGAGTCTTCAGGGTCTGGGCCGCCGTCACCGGGAGGCGGAAGGTCCCCCCTCCGAGGATCTTGCCGATCGTGTTCGTCTTCTCGGGGATCCCCTCGAACTGGGCCTTGAGGTAGGTGGCCAGGGGGCCCTGCGGCTTGCCGGCCTCCCGGGTCATGCCCAGGGACAGGGCGTGCTCGTTGGCCTTCACCCGCCCGAGGGTCCGGGCGTGCGCGACCCGGCGCTCGAGGTGTAGCTGGCCGATCCGATACTCAGCCACCTCCGCCGTGGCCTCGTAGGGGATCCCGTAGGTCTTGGCCGTCTTCTGGAGGCTCTCGACGAACTGCTCGTTCGTGCCCCGGCGGCGGGCCTTCACGATCTCCTTCATGGCTCGGCTGAGGGGGAGATTGAACTCCGCGTGCTCAGCCAGATCGGCCATGAGCTCGCTGGCCTGGTGGGGGAAGTAGAACGGGTTTCCCTTGTCCACCCGGAAGATCTTGTGGCGAGCCAGCTCCTTGTTGATCTCCCCCATGTCGAAGAGATACTTGTCGATCGCCTCCGGGGTCACCCCCGGTAGCCCGCCGACCTTGGTCATGATCTCGTCGCGGATCTGCCCAAAGGTGTGCTTCCCGTGCTTCGTGAGAGCCCAGACGCCCTGGACACCCTGCCCGTCGAGGCGCTTCTTGGCAGCCCGGAGCTCGGAGCGGTTCGCCGTGCGGGCTGCCTTGTCTGCCGGGCTCTTGGACGCCTTGAAGATCGCGTCGAGGTCGGCCTCCCGCTTCGTGAGGTCCGCGACCTGGGCCTCGAGGCCGGAGTCGGCGACCTTGCGCCAGAGGCTCGTCTTGGAGTTTTCGAGCACCCCCAGCCACTCGGTCTCCGCTGCCGCGACGGCCTTGCCTACGGCGATCTGGTCCGCCTCGGCCACCTTGGCCCAGGACAGCCCGACCTCCTTCTGGGCCCGGATCGTGTCCCCGGCATACTCCTGCCCGAGCTTCCGCAAGACCTGCTGCACGGCCGGCTGGATCTTCGAGTTCAGGCCCTTGAAGGTGGGGTCCCAGAAGTTCCCCTTGAGGTTGTTCCAGGCCGTGATCGCGAACTCGTCAGCTCCCCGCACAGCGTCAGGGGAGATCTTCTTCGCGGCCATGCGCAGCCAGCCGGGCATGGTGGCCACGCGCCCAATGTCCCCCAAGCTGAGTCCGTCCACGAGGCGCGTCTTCTCGCCGCGGAAGGGGATCCAGAGGTCCAGCCCCCCGGCGTTCATGAGGCCCTCGGTCTTTAGGGCCCGGATCCCGTCGTCGAGGAGATCCTCAGCCGGCCCCCGTGCCGCCTTGTGGAGGGGGAGGCGGACCCCCTCCTGGCCACGGATCGTGGGGTTCAAGGCGTCGGTGGCCGTTCGAGCTAGGGTCTCGGCCTCTTCGAGGGTGTTCTGCCCCGCGGTCTTCCAGTAGAGGACCTCGGCGGCCCGCTGCTCCACTCCCCGGTTGATCTTGACCAGCCGCTTGGCGGCTTCCTTCGTCGCCCAATTCTCCAGAGTCCCGTGAGCTGCCTCGAGGCGGGCGAGCTTGTCGAGGTCTGTCCTGTAGACCTTCTCGGCGGACTCTCGGGTCATGGCCTCCCGGGCGGCCCGCCCGGCGTCCAGATCGACCTCGGGGAACCTGCTGAAGTCCTTGACCCACTGATCCGCGTCCGCGCGAACGGCTTCGTCGATATTCCTCAGAGGCTTCCGAGCCCGATCGAGGATCCTGCTGGCCAGCTGCTCCTGGCCCACGCCGACGGCCTCCACTCCCCGCTTGTAGGGGTTCGCACGCAGGAAGCTCGCAGCGCCGTCCGCGAGCTTGCTCTTGCCCTTGACGGTGCCCTTCATGGCTGAGACCAGGGACTCCGTGGCGACGTGCCTGGAGGCGCCCGCTAGGCCCTTGGCGAGGCCAGTGGTCCCGAGGCTGAGGTAGGTGAGGGGATCGAGGAGGATCCCGCCCACGAGGTCGAGGCCGAACTTCTCAGCTCCCCGGCTCTTGCCCATGCCCCACGTCCGCAGCACGTCGGAGAACTCCGGGCGGTACTCCTTCGTCCGGGCCAGATCGAGGGGAACCTCATACTCCTCGGGGAGGAAGAGATTCAGGGCCCTCCCCGGGTGAAAGGTGTCGGTAATGAACCCCCCAGTGGCGAGGTCGATCCCGAACTGCAGAGCGTTCCTGCCCGCGCCCTCGAAGTCCCCGCTGAGGAGCTCGTTCACCACCCACAGGGGCCGGCTGAGGAACGACGTGACGTTCCCAAAGACGGACTCGTCCTCCTGGCCGATCGCCGCCTTGACGTTCTGGGTGTCGAGCTCGGGGGCCTGCTGGCCGCCGAAGAACCCCTGGCCGGCGGTGGACTGGAAGAAGGAGCTAGCGGACACCGGCCATACCTAGCACCTTGTCGAAGATCCCTTGGCCCTGCGGGTAAGGACCCCGCTGCTGAGGAGGAGGTGCGGTCTGCCGGGGGCCTCCTGACGAGTAGGCCCCGTAATCCGACGCCGGAATACCCGCAGCCCCCTCCAAGGCGTTCAACTTCCCTTGGTATCTGTCCACCCGGTAAGCGCGGTGGAGCCCGGAAACGCCCAGGGGGAGGGTTATGGCTGACATTAGCTCCGAGATCTTCGTCGGCCCGTAGTCGTCGTAGAGCTTCTTGTAGATCTCGGGGTTCTGGAGCAGCCTCTGGATCTCGGGCCCCAGCCGGGGGTCGTTGGCCTGGTGAGCTCGGACAGCCTGCACCAGCTCCTCGGGGTCCCCGTCCCCGGAGAAGATCTCGTTGTAGAGATCCGAGACCACGGCCTTCGCCTTCTCCTGCACCTCGACCTCGGCGGCCTGGGCCCTGCCGGTCTGGGAGTCGGCCAGCATGTTGGCCTTGAACGCCGCTTCGGTACGGTCCCTCCACTCGTCCCGGCCCTCCCTGTAGAGCCGGGACGCCGTGGCCTCGTCAGCGTTCGTCCGGGCTCGGAAGCCTTCGATCGCCACGCGCTTACGCTGCAGCTCCAGGTTCTCCCCGAACTGCCTGCCAGACTGCTCAGCGGCTGCCCGCTGAATGTCCAAGCCCTGGGCACTTTGATCCAGCTTCCGGTCCCCTTGGGCTAGCCCCGCAGCGCCCTCGATACCCCGACGCTTCTCGATCTGGTCTAGGAGGTCCTGATTCCTGTCGCCCTGACCCAGCTTCCGGTCGCCCTGGCGAATGCGAGCAGCCCCTTCGCGGCCCATGCGGTTCTCGGCCTCTTGGTTGATCCCAATGTTCGCCCACCCTTGGGCTCCCTTGTCACGGCCCTCACGGTCCATGCGGGACTCCATGACCCCCGCCAGTCGATCCCGCTCCTCGGCGGACGCCTTCCTCCAGGCCTCCCCGAACTTCTTGATCTCGAGGGCCGTCAGCCCGTGGCGCTCCATTCGGTCTTCGGCCAGCGCCCGGATCTTCGTGTTCTCCTGAGCCGAGTCCCGGTGCCACATGGAGTCGAAGAGCCGAATGTTGGAGTTCCGATCGGCGGTATCCGCAGCCCTCCCCCCAAGGAGGGCCTTCAGGGCCCGGTCGGCGTCGGCGTCGTTGATCCGGGCCGTGCTGGCCAGAGCCCTCACCTTCTGATCCGCTTCCGCTGTGCTCGCCCCGCGCTCCGACACCACCGCGTTACGGCGCCCCAGCTCCCCGCGAAGCATGCGGGACTTGCCCTGCTCCTTGAGCCCCGCTAGGCCCAGAGCCTCTTGGACGTCGACCTTCCTGCTCGCGGTGTCGGCACCCCTTTCCCCGAGGTCTCTGTCCAGATCGAGGCGGTCCCTCCCTAGAGTCCTGGCCGTCTTGTCTCGGTAGCCCTGTTGGTCGAGCCCACCCCAGCCGAGGTCCTCCCGCAGGTTTCGAGCCCGGCCCTGCTCCTGGAGCCCGCCCCAACCGAGGGCCTCCTGAATGTCTTGGCCTCGGGATCCTTGGGCCCCCATGCGGGCCTCTGCCGCCCTGAGGACGTCCAGCTTGCCCCGGGCGAGCTCCCGATCCAGCCCCGCCTCGGCCCGGCCGGCAGTGGCCTGCGACTGCCGGAAGGCCATTTCCTGGGCGAACTGAGACTGGGCCATTTGGGCGGCTTCCCGCTTCATGGCCATGTCCTGGACCCGGGCCTGGAGATCGGCCTGCTGGGCCCGCTGTTGGAGGGCGAGCTGCTGCTGGCGCTGGGCCTCGGCCACCCCGTAGTCCTGCACGGACTTGCCGATCCCGAACGACATGAGACCCTTGACGCGGTCAGCCATTAGAACGCCCATCCCATTTCGCGGGCCATGGCGGGCCCCACCCCGGCCCGTTGACCCGTGAACTGATTGACCGCTGTCGAGGTCCCCTGGTTGTACCCCGAGCCGTAGGCGCCTGCGCCGCCGGAGTTGAAACGAGGAGGGGAAATGACCCCTCCAGGAGACATTCCCGGATACGACGGGGGAGGCGACGGGGGAGTCGGGGAGGCCGGAGCCACCCCCCAGTCGTTCCTGCCCTGGAAAAATGACGCCACTCCCGGAGACAGGATCGGGGGAGCTGGGCTGGTCTGGGGTCCGTAGGACCCCCCACTCTGCAGCCAGGGGACAGATCCCGTAGTGCTTGCCATGGGGCCCGGGCTTGAACTCTGCCCAAAGGCGCCCCCTCCCTGCAGCCAGTCCGCGGCCCCCGTAGCAGGGTCCATGATAGACCTGTTGCCGGAGGGAGGGGGGGCGATCGAGTTCCCCGGGCCAGTGGATCTCGGAGAAGTCCCAAGAGAGAAGGGGCTTGAGCT
>Ga0255047_10001290_pt1 | contig 18505 bp, 23 predicted proteins | sample JV7_2_1_MG_FD_183640 | JGI IMG/M metagenome (GOLD analysis project Ga0255047, IMG submission 183640) | Seawater microbial communities from Jervis Inlet, British Columbia, Canada - JV7_2_1 | ecosystem: Environmental > Aquatic > Marine > Inlet | place: Canada: British Columbia | collected 2016-10-06 | reverse complement strand
AGCGGGCAGGGGTTGCCGCATTGAGAAACCATTGTCTCATATATTTCAATCCAGTTCCAGTCTTTTGCTCGGTGTATGAGCGCTCACCAGTGGTGCATCCTACATTTCACACGTGTGAAAATGCCCTGATAGTTGGCACGATTATTGATATGCACAGACCATGCCAATTATGGGCGATTGTCTCAAATGGGCCGATCTATTTATTCTGATGCCTTGGCATCACATTTATATTATCGTGCAGTGTGAGCGCTCTCGCTGCGTCTCACAGCATTTAACAGTTGCATTATTACCCACGATATAAATGCTCAATGATATCAATGACTTAGCTACGACTTGACAATAACCACACCTAAATCACTTGACATCAATAACCCTAGGTATATCAATGACTTACGAGCGTTGAGCAAGCACCCAACCAATGGCCCTCGCGTAAGTGCTTGATATCCTTAGCATTTCTCAAAGTTGGCACGCTTCTTGCCCAGCTCAGTGCGCAAACCCTGCGGAAAATACCTATTGACTTTGAAAAACCCCTTACAAATCAACGACTTAGAGGCCGTGGGGGGCTGCTAGGGATATATCGTCGAGGAGGGCGGGTGGGGGAGCCCTTGTGAGCGCAGAAAGTACCAAAAAGGCGTCTAAGAACCGTATAAAGGCGTCTAATAAGGGGGGCAGAGGCCCGACATGGACGGTTAAGGAACGTAGTTCCGGGGTCCGTGCGAAGCACATAGGACCTAGACGGCCCTAACGGGCCTAAAACTGCATAAGGTGGAGCAATGCGTATTACTTTACAGGGTATATACTGGGGATACTAACTATATACTTATATATTACTAAGAAAGAGCCTTCCCACCACATTTAATAGTATAGACCTAGTGTTTAGGTTCTTAGTTAGGTATAAGGTTATCGAGATACCCTCACTGAAGAGGTAGTCATCAGAGTCTTATGTCTGCTTTAAGAGTGAACACTAGGGTAAGAACACATATGGGCGCGCCACACTGTGGACCCCAATGCCTTCATCAGGGCTAAAATCTTAGCTCTCGGATAGCCTCTCGGTGTATCCCCTGCACTGGGAGGCATCCACCTATACTTAAGGAACTACGATGGCTAAGCTCAAGACACCTAAACCTGTAGAGAAGAAGATCATGGCTCCTAAGTCACAGGCTAAGAAGGCTCAGACGACTAAGGACCTCGAGAGTACCCTTGAGGCGCGTAGAAAGGCTCAGAGCAGACGATGAGTGAGCCAACCAAAGGGGAGATGGTCCGTAATGCGGATGGTCAGTTCATAGAAGGGGTATCTGGAAATCCGAAGGGTAGGCCGAAAGGGTCTAAGAACCGGATTACCCTCCTCAAGCTACAAACAGAGGAAGCATGGCGAGATAGGAACCAAGCCAGACTAGATACCATATTAGACATGATCCTTGCAGATGCTCTTGACGGAGACAAATCTGCGCGGAAGATGATATTTGATGCTATTGTTTCTAAGGCCAACGTCCAAGAGGACAAGGCTGCTGGTCAGAAGCAAGAGATAAAAGTCCACCGTATGGTGGTTAACCAAGGGGCCGACGGGTCCAAAATAGAGGAAGTTGACTCATGAGTGAAAATACTGGAAAACAAGGCGGAGCTCCGGCTCTTCCGAATAACTGGACAGATGGCTTTAAGAAGCCTGCAGATGACAAGGCACCTAACATTGGTTCCCCATCATTCAAGATCTCGCCGAATAGCGAGAACCGTGGTAAAGACGGTACACAGAAATAAAGATATGCGCTGCTCTTCGTAATGGCCCCAACAAGACCAATACCAGAACAGAAGCCTTTATCGGTCTCTGCGAAGGTATGGGGTACGACGTTAGAAAAGTTGGAAGGCACGAGGGAGTCAACTGTGACCTCCTCATCCAAACTGGCTTTGCTAGCTCGGTTGCTCTACGATCACAGATAGAGGCGCGTAAGCCGTATATCATCATGGAGGCTCCCTTCTTTAGGGACTCTACCATCTATGGGACTCTCACTGCTTCTAGCTGGGGCTATAACGGACTAGCTGGCGGCGCGTGGAGGCCCACACCGCCCGATCTCCCTAGACCCTCTCCTCGGCTATTGGATGCCGTTGTGGAGGGCTCTAAGGAGCTTATAATAGGCCAGAAGCCTACAGACCATTCTTTAAGGGGAACAGACCATGTGGACTGGATACTTAACAAGCGACTTCTATTACCAGAGGCCGATTTTAGACCCCATCCTCTTATGGTGCCACACGGTACTCTGCAACCTATCGCGGATGTGCTACGTAGCTACCGGAAAGTCCATATATACACTAGCACGGTGGGAGTCGACGCAATGGTGGCTGGCTGCGAGGTGTATGCGGATTCGGACAAAGCTCTATGTGGAGTTGCCAACGATACCCGAACAAGAGAAGCAATACTACATGACCTCAGTTGGGGGCAGGAAGATCATGCTAACTATGACACACTTGGACCATACATCTTCAGTGGATATGATGAAGCACGAGTTCGAGCAGAAGCTGGAAAGGTTGAGAGACCTAGGGGGCGTGTAGATGGCCAAGCTATTTCAGAACGATACAATAGGACCATTATATGCTGAGCAACTCCGAAAAGAGCACGATGGCTCCAAGTGGGGATCAACGGGGGCTAGATACTCCGGCTCGGCTGTCGAACGAATCGTACTTAACAGACCGTGGCTTGCTACGGCATTGGACTATGGGTGCGGTAAAGGCACTATGGCTGACGCATTCCCCGAACTTGAGTGGGGAGAGTACGACCCCGGAATTCCAGAGAAGTCCACAAAGCCCAAAGGACAGTACGACCTCGTAACCTGCACCGATGTAATGGAGCATGTCGAGTATGAGTTCGTCAAAGAGGTAATTGGCGAGCTGAGTAAGCATACAGGTAAGGTGTTGTTCGTTGACATCGCCTGCTATCCTACTGGTAAGTTCTTCGGTGAGGGGCCCTACAAGGGTGAGGACCTGCACATCACTATACTAGACCCTCAGGTCTGGATTGATCTCTTCAACGAGCACACAGACCTACAGCTACTTGAGTCCACTGTGATCGACAAGCTCTCTAAGGGCAAGATGAAGAAACGGCTACAGTTGACATATGAGCGAGTATAGTGTCCGATTTGCACCAGTTGAGTGCTCAAGCATTAAAGGGAGGCTCATCCGTAACCCCGGTTATGGTGGGCCCAGTTTAGCCTTAAATGGCTGGACGTGGAGGCCGGAGATTAGCAAGCACGGAAAGGAGGGATTTCAAGGAGCTCTCGAGGAATCTATTCGTGACGAAGGTGTCCGAAACCCAATACTTGTGTGGAGCCTGCCTGAAGGCATATTCCTCACGTTTGGAGGCAGTCGTGTGCGGGCGTGCGTGTCTATTGGAATCCCTACAATCCCGGCTATCATAAACGACTACACTGGTGACTTCGCGGATCATCCCGAGGTTACGAAAGACAACCTAGACAACTTCTTCATTGATGTGCCTAGGGACACTGAGTTCAACGAGGATGGGTTTGATTACCACTATAACCTCGAGAGAGCTCGGCGACACAACTACGATGAATCTGGGCTCACATGGCTTGACGGTGACAATCCCAACTGGCTAGAGAAGGAATTTCCATGGCTTTAAGACAGAGATTTGGCAGCAAGACCCGCAATGAGCGTTACAGGCTCTTACTATCTGCGGCTGCGGGCGGCGGAGCCAGTGATGAGCATATTGCTAACGTCGCACTCTTAGCAGCTATGGACGGCAGTGACGAGGATACTACATACACTGCTGACGTTGGCGGACAGACCTTAACCTTCATAGGTAACGCCAAGTTAGACAACGTGAATCCCAAGTTCGGTACTACATCCCTGCTGCTTGATGGCACAGGCGACAATGTGACTATACCTGACGAGGCTGCACTGGAGTTTGGTTCCGCAGAGTTTACCGTAGAGTGCCATGTACGATGGAGCACGGACCCAACAACTACGCAAGAGGCATTTATCTCCAAGTGGGGCAGCGCTGCTAAGGCGTTCTATTTCGGTCTACGTAACAATCAACTGGTTATGTTTCACTCCTCAAACGGCAGTGGCGCATTCGCTACGCTTGCAGAGGCGTTTAACCCGGTTGTCGATCAATGGTATCACATCGCTTTCGTCCGCGACAATAGCAGCGGAGGTGTGATGAGAGTGTTCGTTGACGGTACTCAGCTTGGTACAGACAACCCTAACATATCCTCCAACCCCTCCATAAACGACAATGCCGAGTTGGTACTGATTGGAGCGTTCAATGACACCGGAAGCGACTACTTCACAGGTAACATAGAGAATGTACGTGTCACTCTCGGTGTAGCGCGGTACGCCGCTAACTTCACCGCACCTACCGCAGCTTATCCTACTAGCTAGTGGAGATTTTCCTACATGACAAGCAGAGTATCATCGACGCCGATAACCACCGATTCCAAGTCGTTGCTGCTGGACGACGGTTCGGTAAGTCTTTCTACGCTGCGTACCGTCTATTCGAAGCAGCTACTCATACCCACAAAGAAAGATCAGATGGCTCCATCATCGACATCTCAGCAGAGATTGTCTACTACGTAGGACCGACATTTAAGCAAGCCAGAGAAAACCTCTGGGAAGTATGTATGCAACTAGGGCAGGGGCTCATTGCAGGAGTACGACAGAATGAAGGTGAAATCAAACTTACTAATGGCCGTACAATCCGCTTTAAGGGGGCTGACGATCCTGATAGTCTTCGTGGTGTGGGTGTATCTTTCGTTGTTCTTGACGAATACGCCTTTATGAAGCCCAACGTGTGGGAATACATCATACGTCCCATGCTCATGTTATCAGAAGGTGGTGCCCTATTCATCGGTACTCCGGCTGGTAAGAACCACTTCTACGACATGTGGACCGCTGCCAGCAAAGGCCGTGACCCCATGACGGACAACGAGAGTAAGCATTGGAAGGCTTTCCAGTTCCGCAGTGACGACAACCCGTACTACACGAATACTGAGATAGAGGACATTGTAGCTGGGCTGTCTGACGACGCCCGTAAGCAGGAGCTAGAGGCTTCCTTCGAGGCTACTGGCGGTAAGGTCTTCTCATACGACATGTTCCCAATACTAGAGAACATCCAGTCAGGGTCCTATGTGATAGCTATTGACTTAGCTGGCTTCTCAGGAGGCGGACGTAACACACAGAAGAGTATCCTTGACGACCACGCTATGGCTGTGGCTAAGATCACAGAGAATGGCTGGCACATCGAGCGCATCTACCACGGACAGTGGGACGTCAGAGAGACTGCTCTACGCATCATACGAGCGTGGAGAGACTACGGCCAGTGCCCAGTGGGCATTGAGCGTGGCATGGCAAAGAACGCAGTATGTGGTGAGGATGGCAAGGGAGGCTACCTCGGGGAGCTCATGCACAAGTATGGGTACTTCGACGTCATTCCGCTGACTCACGGCAACCAACGCAAGGAAGATCGCATTAAGTGGGCCCTACAGGGCCGAGCAGAGAAAGGACAGATCACGCTGGAGCCCGATGACGGTCTCTCGCAAGACAGCAAGTGGGTAGGTAAGTTCCAAAGCCAAGCGGTTGACTTCCCTAACCAACTCGCACACGATGATCTGCTGGATGCGGTTGCATATATAGATCAATTAGCGGAGAAGGCGTCTTCATGGGACATTCAACTCGAAGACAACTGGTATCCCCACGACTTAGAGGTAGGCTACTAAATGGCTAGTATCAACATAGATGAACCGGGTAATGCCAATGTCACGAAGAAGCTAGGGGGCTATGGCACATTACTAGCCCATGTCATGCATATTGTCCGTGAGAACCGACGAGTGCGTGACCGTGTCTACAAGGCTAAGTGGGATGCCTACGAGAGGACCTTCAGAGGCCTCTACACGGGCGCTGACAAGACCCGAGAGGGTGAGCGCTCTAAGCTCGTTGCGCCTGCTCTGGCGGCTGCTATTGAGTCTACGGCTGCTACCATGGAAGATGCTATCTTCTCTAGGGAGCGCTGGTTCGATGTGTCTGATGACGTTGCTGACCAGAAGCCTGAGGACATCCAACAGGCTCACAGGAACCTAGAAGAGGACTTCGACCTCGCTGGAGTACCTGAAGCTATCGCTAAGACGGTCCTCAATGGCTGTCTGTATGGCACAGGCATTGCCAAGATCAACGTCACACGGCGTGAGATCAGGAAAGTAGAAGACGGTAAGATCAAGAAGGACTTCCGTCCTCTGGTTACCCTAGAGTCTATTCCGCCTTGGGAGTTCGTTATTGACTCTCAGGCACGAGACATCGCTAGCGCGTACTTCGTGGCACACGAGACTAACGTCCCGCGTAATGTCGTCTGGTCGCGCCAGAAGTCAGGAGTCTACCGCAAGGTGCCTCTGATGGGTAATACAGCCTCCACTACGACCACCCCTGCTGGGGAAGAGACGCCGGACGGCATGCGTAAGTCAGAAGAACATGATGGTTCGGTATTCGTTACAGAGTACTATGGCCTAGTGCCTGCCTCTATGCTCAAGGGCATCACGGAAGTAGCGGCTGACGACATACAAGGCAATGGTCACGTGGAAGTGATCGTTACTATAGGCAACGAACTGGAGGTCCTCAGGGCAGTGGTTAACCCATTTGCTACGAAGGATCGTCCTGTCATCGCATACCAACACTCTGTTGTTCCCGGCAAGTTCTGGGGACGAGGAGTAGCTGAGAAGGGCTGGAACGCTCAGAGAGCCCTCGACGCAGAGCTTCGTGCAAGGATGGACGCTCTTGGGCTCTTGACGAGTCCTATGATGGGAGCCGACATCACACGGCTTCCCCGCAACCCCGACATGCGCGTGCGTCCCGGAAAGGTCTGGCTGACTCGGGGACGTCCTAGTGAGGTCCTCGAGCCCGTCATTCTCGGTCAGATAGACCCGAACACCTTCAACCAATCCTCGGAGATGGAGCGACTGGTACAGGTAGGTACGGGGGCTATCGAGTCCAATGCACCCCTCAACAGTGACCGACGCAACGAGACGGCTTCTGGTATCTCTATGATCCAGAGTTCAGCCCTCAAGCGTATGCGCCGCACCATGTGGAACATCGAGCGTCAGTTCCTCAATCCACTCGTTCGTAAGAGCATGCACCGCTATATGCAGTTCTCTCCACAACGCTACCCGGTAGATGTGGACTTCACTGTCCGTGGCACCATGGGCATCGTTGCACGAGAGTTCGAGCAGGCACAGCTTACTGGTCTCCTGAGTAACATCGGGCCTGACCAGCCTCAGCACAACCTGATCCTACGGGCTATCATGGAACTCTCGAGCTCACCTAAGCGTGATGAGATACTCCAGCAACTGGACGAGCTGAATAAGCCTGACCCAGAGCAACAGAAGATGCAACAAGAGCAACAGATGATTCAGATGGAGATGGCTAGGGAAGGCCTCAAAGAGCAGCAGTACGAGAACCAGAAGACGTTGGAAGAGATCAAACTCATCCAAGCAGAGACTGCCCACCAGCTTAAGATGACTGAGTTAGAGGACGAGAAGGTAGAAATCCAAGCTGCTAATACCGCCCTCGGCAAGATGAAGGTAGACGCTCAGCGGGAGGCCACTCGGGTCAACCGTGAGAAGAACCAGCTAGACGCGGCAGCTAAGAAGGCTGCAGCGAGGAAGAGCACCACTAAATAGGGGACAGCATGAACTACCAAGAGATAGATGAAGATATCCTTACTCTGACCGGGACTAAGGAATGGAAGACACTGGTATCGCTGCTTGAGGCTGAGAACGCCGCAGCGACCCAGAACCAGCTAGAGGCCAAGGACTGGGACATGGTGAACTACCAGAAAGGATATAGAGAAGCATTGTTATTCGTCTTTAACGTAAGAGAGACTACCAAGACTCTGATCGAGCAGGCCGATGCCTGACTACGATTACAAGTGCGAAGAGCACGGATACTTTGAACAAGCACACTCAATCGCTGACCGTGACAAGGGCGTATGCCCCACGTGTGACGGACCTGCGAAGAAAGTAATGCTGAGTGCCCCTAAGTTAATGGTTGAGGCAATGGCGGACAACGGGTTTCCCGGTGCTCTCCATACAAGCGGAGACCGCATGACTAAGAGGCATCAACAAGCTGGGCAGTACCACACCTCTACGAAGGAGCAAGCGGCTGCTAACGCAGACCACGAGACTAACCTTCACAAGGATATGGGTATAACCTCAGCACAATAACCCAGCCCTACACCCTTCCTCGGGCGGGCTGGAAACTAACGTACTGTACACCCTTCGTGGGAGCAGGACAACAATGAGGAGTCATAGACATGGCTAAATATGAAGACTACCTACCCAAACCGGATGGTATTCCCGCAGGCGGGATAGATGCAGAGATTGGTGACGCACAAGGTCAACAGGCGGCGCGTATAGATAACGCTACACCGAACATTGACTGGGAAGAGCGTTACAAGCACCTCGAACAGATGAACAGCCGTCAGGCTCAGACTCTGGGAGACTACCGCAAGACAATCGACGACTTCATCTCCAACCCTACACCTGCACAAGCCGCCCCTACGGACGAGCCACCTGCGAAGTTCTCGCTTGATGACTTTTACGAGGACCCCGATGCTGCAATGAATGCTGCAATAGCATCACATCCTGCAATTCTAGAGGCGCAGGGCATGAAGACACAGATGATTAACGACCAACGTCAGAGAGACTTGGATTCATTTGCTGTTCGACACCCTGATTGGACCGAAGTTGGTACGACTCCTGAGTTCCAGAACTGGGTCGCTGAAAACCCTACTCGAGTGGACTTGTTCCAACGAGGGGATCAGTATGACTTCAGTGCTGCGGATGCACTTTTCAGTCTGTACAAGGCAGAGAAAGGATTAACCCAAGTCAACAACGCTGCAGAGATAGCACAAGCCGAGCTTGTCTCATCGTCTGGAGAGTTGGCTCCACAAGAACCAGCCGTGTATAGTCGCTCCGAGTATATCAACAAGCTCAAGCGATCTAAGCAAGGCGACCTCGACGCGGAAGACTGGGTGAAGACTCACGCTGCTAACTATCGTATGGCACTGACTAGTGGAAATGTCCGTGACTAAAACATAGTTGTTCTTTTAACCACCACGCAAGAGGTAGAATATAATGTCTACATTATACGCGCCTGATACCGCGACAAACCCCACTACAGTTACCACTGCTGCTAATTTTATTAAGGAGCTGTGGTCTGATGAGGTTATCGCCGTATACAAGGCAAACACCGTTATGGTGCCACTCGTCGGTTCTATGCCCTTCTCGGGACAGAAAGGCGATACGGTACACATTCCTAAGCCTACTCGCGGCTCCGTTAATGCTAAAGCAGCAGGTACGGGTGTCACGATCAACGTTGAGACTGCTGGAGTGTTCGATTTCACCGTCGACCAACACTTCGAGTATTCTCGTTTGATCGAGGACATCGCCAAGATTCAGGCACTCGACTCCATGCGCGCATATTACACTGATGACGCTGGATACGCTCACGCTCTCTCACTCGATAGTGCTCTCCACACGGAAGCAGCTAAGCTTGGCAACGGCAGCACGACTGCTGGTGCGACTTACAGCAAGGCAGTTATCGGTGGTGATGGCTCAACGACTTGGGTACAGACTGGTTCCGGTAACGGTACTGCTCTGACTGACGCTGGCATCCGCCGGGTCATCCAGTCTCTCGATGACGCTAACGTCCCGGCTCGCCAACGCGCGCTGATCGTTCCGCCTGTTGAGAAACGTCGTTTGATGGGCATTGCACGCTTCACTGAGCAGGCATTTGTTGGAGAGGTTGGTTCGTCCAACACGATCCGCAACGGCTTGATCGGTGATATCTACGGCATCCCGGTATACGTTTCAACGAACGTACCGACTGTGGATTCTTCTGACTGTACGAGCTACCGCCCGTGCTTGCTGCTCCAGCGTGAGGCTATTGTCCTCGCTGAGCAACTCGCTCCTCGCGCGCAGTCTCAGTACAAGCAGGAGTTCCTCGCCGACCTGTTCACCGTTGATACTATCTATGGTCTGGGTACGCCCCGTCCAGAAGCTGGTACGGCGATCATGGTTCCGGCAGCCTAATTGAGTTGGGGCCGTAAGGCCCCTCTCTTTCCTTTAGGAGGAAGATCATGAGCAGATTATCACAAGGCGTAGCAGCGGATGACAATGCCCCTGCCGCCATCACGGATGTATCGGTAACTGGCACATATGCCACTGACGACACTCCGATTGAAACGGCTATTAACTCGATTCTCGCAGCACTGCGGGACGCGGGTGTAATCAAGACGTAAGGTTTCCGGGGGCCCCTCAATGCCCCCACCTCATTTAAGGACAGACGATGTCAGAAAGACGATACGCACTTATTGGGCATAGCCATACCGCCACCTCAGAGGTTAATGACCTCTCAGCGTCGGTAACATGGGCCAATATACCAGATGCGAACGTCCCTCAATCGGCTGTTACTCAACACCAAGCCGCCCTCACGATTACAGAGTCACAGATTAGTGACCTCAATCACCCAGCGGTAGGGCCCTTTAGTGGGCTGTCAGACGTAACTATCACTGCGATAGGCGCTGGTGAACTACCTAAATGGTCAGGCTCAGCATGGATCAATAACACACTAGCTGAAGCAGGCATAGCAGCAGCATCGCATACCCATGTGATAGCTGACGTTACGGACTTCACAGACAACAGCGCTAACTGGGACACAGCGTATGGGTGGGGTGATCACTCTGGTGTGTACTTGCCGCTAGCTGGTGGCACTATGACGGGTCAGCTCACCATGTCTGGTGCCGACATCTACGTCAATACTCGGGCAATACTTGGTGTCAATGGTCACGGTGATGCTGATACCGCAATGGTATCTCAGTACGGTGGAATAAACTTATATCGTTTAGCATCTACGGCAGCTAACATTCCAGCCTCTGCAAGCAATGCGAATGGCCTCTTGTCCTTCAGTACGCATGGAGGCACTGGCGTAGGCTACGGTCATCAACTGTACTTCAACAGTAATGGCTCGATAGGACATCGGGTAGCAGGTAATGGCACGTTCGGTAGTTGGTATACGCTACATACGTCAGCTGATTTCACAGACAACAGTTCCAACTGGGATACTGCATACGGTTGGGGCGACTGGGCAGCCACGGTTGCACTGAAGATCAACACAACCTCAGTGAATTGGCCCGACTACGCTGGCGACATGGACATCAACTTCAGTCGTGGTAACTACCGTGTCAACAATACAGCAACCAATCAACCTGTAGCTGGACAGTACTACGCTACGGTGGGCTACGGCAACGGCGGCAATGTTTCTGGACAACTCGCTACGCATTTTACGTCTGGTGACACGTACGTCAGAGCTTACAACACTGTATGGTCCTCATGGGAGAAGTTGCTCACTGACGCTGACATATCCAACTATGCTAACAATGCCAACTGGGATACCGCATACGGTTGGGGTGATCATGCAGGCAACTATCTATCTGACTCTGGTCTGATCACGTACAGTGGAAACCAAGCTCACCTGTCCTCTCTCGCACCATTCTTGGTGATCAACGAGACAGACGTAACTGGTACTCCTGCATGGTGGTTGGGTGGTGACGGTGGTTCATTCTCCCTGCGTCTCAACAACGCTGGACCGTACCCGCTCCGCATCGACACGAATGCTGCTAATGATACGATCACCTCAATGCTACTGATCGCTCCAACGATTAGCATGACGGGTAACGCGACTGTCTCTGGTACGGTAACGTGGTCTGGTGGTAGTAGTGGAAACGCTAACACAGCGTACGGTTGGGGCGATCATGCTTCAGGTGGATACGCTCCACTAGCAAGCCCAGACTTTACAGGGTTTACATCTTTCGGCGGTAACACCGTTGGTGGCATGGAAGCACTCACTGGTGGCTTCGGTTCCGTTCAATGTAATGGCGCACAAGTTGGTGGTTGGGAAGGATACAACATCGCAGCTCGCGGTGTATTCATGTGGCACCCCACAGAAGAACGTGGCGGTATTTACGATGACGTAAATAACAGATGGGCACTGCAATGGAATACTGCTAACGCAACGGCTAACGAGCAGCTAGACTTGCACGCGGGCACTGGCGTCATGGCAAGGACGCAGGTCAACAGTTTGACAGGCAACACGTCCTCGTTTGAGATTGTTGATCACGGCGGCACCATGCGGGACGCGGGCTTTAACATACTGCCCACGTTCAACTTCAACGCGTCCGACACGCTAGAAGCGCAGCACTGTGGTCACATGACCGGCAAGACCAACACTACTGCATACACGCTCACTGGACCAACGTCCTCGGACGTAGACTTCCCGGTTGGCGGAATGTGCAGCATTATGAACACAGGAGCCTCTGGCCTCTACACGCTTAACGATACGGCTACGTGTACCATGTACGTGATGACTGGCTCGGCGGTGAACGATATCGTCGGCGTCGCTACGATAGCACCGGGCGGCATCGTCAACCTCTACAGATACTCCACGACTGCAATCTACTTGTGGGGCACGGGGCTAACGGAATGAGCGTAAGCGCAATGGTTAACGCCAACTTCGCTTCGTCGGGTGCGCAGCGCCTATCTACTACCATCACCAGTGCGTCACTGCTATGGAAGAAGGGAAAGAAAGAGTATGAGTTCCTAGGCTTCGACGCAGGAACAGACATCAAAGGTCTGTCTAGCTTCGGTAGTATTGCTAGCGGCTCCTACACAGACGGACTAGGCACTGGTCGCATCATCAGAGCGTTCTATGAGAACGATCATGGCGGCACGAACCCGCAGTCATGGTGGATATGCATAAGTACTACACCGGGCGATGCGGACACTACGTTCACAAAGTTGATCCTAGACGGCAACGAGCTACAACGTGCCGACGCAGATGCTACTGGAACAGTAAGTACTATTCGCTGGTGGCGCTGGGACTCTCCGGGTCCGGCAGACTCAATGACCTTTGCTGGTGCTAATCCTGATGACTTTGAGTTGTGGTCTACATGATAATCTCACACAGACTCAAGTTTGCATTCTTCAGAGTACCCAAGACAGGAACCACCACTGCACAGTTCTTCTTGAGATGCTCGGGGGCGTTTGACGAAGAGGACATTCTGTCAGGCATGGGAGAGCACGGCTTTGCTCCCACTGATGGACTGCTCACAGAACCACGAGACATAGTGACACAGGCTCATTACACTCCTGCACAGGCAGTGGAGCATGGGCTTATAACACTGGAGCAGCTACGAGAATACAAGACTGTATCCTTCATACGCAACCCATACGATAGACAGCTATCAGCCTACATACACGGCGTGGGTATTGTATGTGACCCAACCTACATCAAGCGTCTTATAAAGGATGCCCCACGTAGGGGGATACTACAAGCACAGCAGTCTGATTGGTTCTATATTGATGGCGAGCTAGTGGTCGAGCCAATGTTATTCAACGACTACGAGAGTCATCTACGAGAGCTGCTTGCCTACGTTGGTGGAATAGACTTCCCTATTATCCCACCTATGAACGCTAGGAACGCAGCCAAGAAAGAATACACGATGGAAGAGTGGATGAACCCAGAGTTCATGGCCTTCATTGAAGACAAGTACGCACGAGATATCGAGCTATATGAGGACACTAAATGGCAACGCAACTAACAATAGTCAACAGCATACTACGCAGGCTCAGAGAAGATGAGGTTGTCTCAGTAGCAGACAATGTCTACTCTAAGCTCATTGCTCAGTTTGTCAACGACGCCAAGGCCGACATGGAAGACATCAACCATGAGTGGTCTGTGTACGTTACAGAGATTGATACCACAGTACTCAATGACGGCACACGGACTTACGACCTCACTGGTACGACGGACAGGTCTTGGCTCCTAAGGGATACCGAGTCTGACCAGATACCTGCGGCGTATGACATCACATCTAATGAGGTAGGTCAGTTGTTCGACTGCCCCCTCAAGACGCTCAAGAAGGAACGAGCGCTCACGAATAACATACTGGATGTGAACCAGCCCAAGGTATTCGCGGTAACCTCAGACGCTGACGGACGAGGCTTCACACTGGAGTTGCTCTGGGGCCTGTTGAGCACAGAGAGCAATCGCTCATGGCGTACCTACTGGTACGTGCCTCAGGCTGACCTTGCACTGGATGGCACAGACAACACCACAGAGATTAAGCTGCCAGCACGCCCAGTGGAACTCAAGGCTACCTACTACGCGCTCAACGAGCGTGGCGAGGAGATGGGACAGCCCGGAGGCATAGCAGCTATACGAGCACAGACGGCTATCTCTGCTGCACTAGAGACAGACATGCAGGTGCAGAAGAAGTCAGACCAGATCGACATAACTAACAAAGAGAACATCTAATGCCAACTCCTGCCTTTACCCCCGGCGCGCAGCTTATACCACTGACGTTTGCTCACCCCGGATTCAAGGGGCTTAACACGGAGCAAGGCGGTGGCATCCTCCCCCAAGAGTGGGCCACCAAGCTAGAGAACGCAGTCTTTGATGAGAACGGACGGCTAAGCTCACGGGCTGGCTGGACCTCAGTGACCACCACTCCGGGGTCTGGAGTCGTCAAACGTATCTTTGAGTACTACACGGCGGCTGGTGCATCTGAGGCCATTGCCTCTACTGACGCCAACATCTATGACGGGCTCACTGGTACGGCCACGGCTATCGAGGGCACGCTCACGATTACTAATGGGAACATCAAGTTCGTCAACTTCAACGATAAAGTCATCGGGCTTGGCATAGGCACTGCCGCCCTGCCCGCAGTACGTACGTCAGGTAACTTTGCTGACGTCACTATCGCCTCTCAGGCTCCCACCGCTGTAGACCCAGAAGGTACTATCGGCACTGCAGCCTTTGGACGAGTCTGGATAGCAAGTGCGGATGGCAAGACACTACGTTACTCTGCTCTCTTAGATGAGACTCGCTGGGCTACTGCTGACGGCGGCGGAGCTATCGACTTCAATAAGGTCTGGCCCTCTGGTCAGGATAACATAGTAGCAGTAGAAGAGTTTGGGGGTGACCTCATAGTCTTTGGTTCTAACAATACGATAGTCATGACTGACGGATCGGGCTCGGCGCTGGGTATTGACCCCACGGCCATGTACGTGTCAGACACGCTACCGGGTGTAGGTGCTGTATCTCAGTTCGCACTGACACGAGCAGCAGGTGACCTCTGGTTCCTGTCGCCCTTCGGCATTGTGGCTCTTCGGAGAGAGCTTGTGCAGAAGTCTACTCCATTCAACAACCTCTCCAAGAACGTGCAGTCCGGTGTAACTGGCGCAGCAGACGCTGAGGCCACCAAGGACAACATCACGCTCACGTACAACCCACATAAGTCTATGGTTATAGCGATCTTCCCGTCCACTGATACGGCCTATGCGTTCGATACTCGTTCGCCACTAGAAGATGGCTCTTACCGTGCTACCACATGGGACACCACACTCCAGACGGCTGCCTACATACGCGGTGTGGAGAACTGGTACGGCTCGCTCACTGGCACTGTCGGTGAGGTCTGTTCCTACAGTGGGTTCACTGATGATGGCACCAACTTCTTCTTCGACTATGAGTCGGGATGGTTAGACCTAGGTAATGAGCAGAACCTCTTACTGAAGTTTGTGAAGCGTATGACTTCCTTTGTCTTCGTCACAGCCAACGTGACAGTGACCCATAAAGTGCAGTATGACTTTACCAATAAGACGTTCTCGCTAGACAAGGCTGCCGGGGGTAGCTCCATTACTGAGTACAACGCATTCGGAGCTGTAGTAGCTGGCTCTACACAGGGTGAGTACGCCTCGTTCGGCGCAGCCGAGTCCATCGAGTACGGTGGTGGCGTATCCCTCAGAACACTTGACGCATCAGTAGGGGGCAGTGGTCAGTACATTAAGATAGGCTTACGCCTCAACACTAATGCTGGCTCATTCGTATTACAACAGATTAACTTATTCGCTAAGATCGGGAGGCTCGCAACCTAATGTCTGACTATACCCTACAAGCAACATGGTCCACCAAAGATGCACTGGCTACTAATCAGGCTCTCAAGGCTATCTCAGCCACGGAGCTAGGCACAGAGTTCAGTGCTATTGCCACGGCCTCCGCCACCAAGTATGACTCCGCTGACCTGTCTTCGAAAGAACAGGCGGAGGGGCTGACGCTAGACACAGTGCTCATCACCCCACACTCACTCAACGATGTGCTTATAGACAATGGAGGCATCGCCAAGGACTTACAGCAGCTAGCTAACCCCGGTGCTGACACTATATTTGGTTGGGATAACGACGTCACAGCAGCCATCGCCTACACACTGGGTGAGGGCATCACGTCCACCACCACAGACATCCACCTAGACCTGAGTGAGATAGGCACGGTAGCCATAGCGGCTGCTGACACGCTCATCTTCAGGGATGTGTCAGGCGGAGTCAATGGTAAGACTACGGTCACTCTCTTAGAGGCTGGCCTGCAGATGGCTAACATGGTTGACTACGTAGCTGACGAGTTTGTTGCCCACTCCGGTGTGACGCTTACCGCTGGTGCTGGTATGACTGGTGGAGGCACCATAGCCGCCAGTAGGACATTCAACGTCATAGCAGGTGATGGTATCACGGTCAATGCAGACGACGTACAGGTAGACATCTCTGCACTCAGCGCACTCAACTCAGAGACGATAGCAGTAGCAGATACCTTCTACGTTGACGACGGTGGCGCTGGCACTGGTAAGAAGATCGCCTTCCAAGACATGGGCCCTATTGTAATAGAGTCCTCAAGTAAGACACTGGCTGCTACAGACGGCAACAACATGTTTGTCAACACTGGCGCGGTAGAAGACACCATCACTATCCCCCTCGATGCAGCAGACGACCTCAACATTGGCTTCCAAGTAGGCATCCTATGTCAAGGTTCCGCAGCAGTACTAGTAGCTGCGGGTGGCACGACTGTAGAGTCACTAGATGGCAACCTGCAAGTCAAGGCCAACGGTGGTGGAGCATACCTCATCAAGACTGGTGCTAATATCTGGCAGTTAGTCGGCGATCTGGAAGCATAATGAATCCACTCATGTATTTGATGGCTGGCTCTCACGGGCATGTCACACTCACACTGACAGGTGCCACGGCTAACTCTCTGGACATCTCGGCCCCCAAGACAGCGGGGGCTGGCTTCTCGTTCAATATGGACGGGACTGTTGATGACTGGGACAGGAACACGGGCACCACACAGATATCCACTGCAACTGACTGGATCATACCTAACGGGTCTGCCAGCAGTGACTACCAGATGGCGTATACCTCATTTTCAGGTTCCGCACTGACTACCGATGAGTTTGGTGGAGCAGACACATGGGTTGCTATGTCAGAGAACAGAGAGGTCCGCATCATCACTGACACGGACCCAGAAGTGCTCTCCTGTACGTTTACCATGCAGGTACGAAGAGGCACGGGGCCAGTACTCTCGTCAGCCGTGTACACAATCAACGCCGAGAACGGGTCATAAGGAGACACTCTAGTGGACGCAGGACATGTAGCAGCAGTACTTATAGTGATAGCCCTTGTGGTCTACGCAGTAGCTAAGGTCGTCAAGGGTAATAGAAAGGAACGCACCGCACCAGTAAAGTCGGACGATGACGACGGACGCGGGCATAAGTGATGGAGAATGTACAGACAATGATTGACGCGAAGGCACTAACAGGGACGTTGATGACAATGACCGCCGCCACCGGATCGTGGCTGGACGTGGCAGAACCTATTGTAACCATGACGGTTACGATACTAGTAGGCGGTGCTACGTTATGGTACACCATCGAACGAGCACTTAAATTACGCAAAGAGAGGAAGGACAAATGAAACCATTCAAAGGCCCAGCTAAGCAACGAGGCTTCGTCGGAGCACTGCTTCAGGGGGCTAGCGCTCTTGGCGGACTCTTCGGGGCACGCAACGACGTCAACGCAGCACGAGAAGACATACGCAACCTCCCCGGCATGCAGGGACCGCCTAGCCTGTCAGGTAACTTCGGCACATCGGAGGGAGGCAACTTCCAGCTTAACCCAGAGCTACAGGGGCTACAGACTGGCGTAGCAGGTGGAGCACAGAACATGCTGAGTGGTGGTCAGTTCAATGATCCACGCTTCCAGCAGGCCTTCCAAAACAACGACATAGCAGGTGCATTCCAAAGCCAGCAGGGTCTACTGAACCAACAGCTAGGTAACAACGTCTTTGGCGGCGGACAGCAGGCATTTAATACCTCTACTGGCTTGGCCCAAGGCTTTGCTAATCAGGTAGCAGGTGGTCCACAGGACTTCAGCGGTGGCCTCCAGCAGGGCCTGTTCAACCAAGGCTTCCAGAACCAACTGGCAGCAGGCGACCAGAGAGCACTGTTCGATCAGTCACTAGCACAGCAGCGCGCAGCATTTGCACCAGAAGCGGCTCGTCAGCAGCAGTCCGTAGAGCAAAGTCTCTTCAATAAGGGCATGTTGGGCGCAGGTACTACAAACACTGGTGAT